>ERZ1066126.74-NODE-74-length-81223-cov-22.629016_pt1 | contig 81223 bp, 61 predicted proteins | sample MGYA00382773_ERZ1066126 | MGnify/ENA primary metagenome ERZ1066126 (study PRJEB33369, sample SAMEA5778356) | biofilm metagenome | biome: Industrial cooling water; feature: Water cooling tower basin; material: Biofilm | place: United Arab Emirates | collected... | reverse complement strand
CGCTTGGTTCAAGTTTTGCGGGTATTCCATACAGTGACCTGAAAACCGATCTAAGGACGCGGTTTCCAAAATGCCCATGTTTGGCGCGCGAAGGATTCCGGTTAGAATCTGTTCCCGTTGCAGCAAACGATTATGTCAACGCCACAATCTACCAACGACATTCAACGCCGTCGGACTCGCCGCCGCATACGAATCTTCGTGCTGGCGGCGCTGACAGTGGTGTTGTTTGTCTTGTTGTTTGTGCAATCGGCGTTCGATACCTTGAGATGGTTTCGCCCGACTTCAGCCAGCGAAACGCTGATTCTGTATGCGCTTTCGACCGTCAATTTGCTGGCGTTCATCGTGCTGCTGATGGTGCTGGTTCGCAACATCATCAAATTGCGCCGCGAACGTTCCGAATCGAAGCTCGGTTCGAAATTCAAAACTCGACTGGTCAAATACTCGATTGCGCTGTCGTTGCTGCCGGTCATCTTTTTATTTGTCGCCACCAGCAGCCTGATTAATCGCAGCGTTGATAAATGGTTCAGCGAACCGGCGCGCGAAATGGTGGTCAATGCCCGGCAGATTCAGCGCGTTTACATTCAATCGGAGATGGAGAACCTGACGCAATCCGCCTCGACAATCGCCCGGCTGGCAGCGCGGACGGACGCCGAAAGTCTTGGCAGCGCTTTAGCGCAGGAATTGAAAACTCATGAATTGTTTCTGGCGCAGGTGTTTGGCAACGACGAAACGCTGATTGCGGAACAGGCTGAATTGAAATTCGATTCGCTCGGAGATCAATTTCAGGATTTTTGGGAACGAGCGCGTCTGACGGCGCGACGAGGCAAACCCTTCGACGGAATGGTTTGCGACGCCAATCGCAATGTGTATCTGCTGGCTTCGTCGCCGATTCCGGATTCCGGCGGACGCGCTTTGGTCATCGCCCGTCAGGTTTCAACCGAAATCACCGAACGCATCAATCGAATTGACGATCTGGAAGTGACATACAGCGCGTTGAAGCGAGATCAGAACACCTTCAAAAACTCCGCGTTGCTGACGTTGGGATTGATTACGCTCTTGACGCTTTTCATCGCGTTCTGGCTGGCGTTGTATCTGGCGCGCACGGTTGCCGATCCTGTGCAACAACTGGCCGAAGCGACTGAACACATCAAACAGGGAGATTTGAATTACCGCGCGCGAATAGTCGGCGACGATGAACTGGCGGCGCTGGCGTTTTCGTTCAACGAGATGACTGCCGAGTTATCCGAAAATCGTCGCCGGTTGGAACTTTCCGCCAACGAACTGCAACTCAGCAATTCGGCTTTGGAAGAACGGCGCGCCTACATCGAAGCGATTTTGCAAAGCCTGTCGGCGGGCATCATTTCGCTGAATGAAACCGGCAACGTCACCACGCTCAACGACGCCGCGAAAGAATTGCTGAAGATTGGAAATCAGCCAGTGACCGGCGTGGCGCTTGAAGCGTTGTTGCCAGGAGAGCAGCGCGAAGAATTCTGGCGAATGATTCGCCGTGCCGCTCGTTTGCGTTCGATCACGCGCGAAGTCCATTTCACGCTGGCCAATCAGGCGAAGCTGGACGCAGTGGTAACGGTCACGGCTTTGCAGGCGCCGCGCGGCGAATCGCGCGGCGCGGTGATCGTCATTGAAGACATGACTGAACTGATCGAAGCGCAGCGACGCGCTGCATGGAGCGAAGTCGCGCGTCGCATGGCTCACGAAATCAAAAATCCGTTGACGCCGATTCGCTTGTCCGCCGAACGGCTGGCCAAGAATCTTCTTGGCGAATCGAACGGAACAGCCGGCAAGCTGAGTTTGCCGACTGGCTTGAACGACCGACAGACCAAACTAATTCGGGAATGCACTTCGATGATCGGCGACGAAGTTGCCACGCTGCAACGAATGGTTGACGAGTTTTCCAATTTCGCGCGATTGCCGAACGCCAGGCTGGAACTGGCTTCGCTGAACGAAGTCATCGCCAACGCATTGAAACTTTACGACGAACGGCTGGACAACATCAGATTGGAAACCTGTCTGGCGGACGGGTTGCCGGTCGTGATGCTGGATACCGAACAGATCAAGCGCGTGCTGGTAAATTTGATTGATAACGCCGCCGAAGCATTGATGGCGTTTCAACAGAACGGAACTGGCTGCATTACGGTCAGCACGCGCGAATTGCCGGAACGATTGGCTGTTGAATTGGTCGTTGCCGACACAGGACCCGGAATTTCGGTTGCGGACAGCGAACGAATTTTCGACCCGTATTTTTCCACTCGCAAACGCGGCACAGGATTGGGACTGGCAATTGTCAGTCGCATTGTCGCAGAGCATCAGGGGCGCATTCGCGTTCAGGAAAATCAACCGCAAGGCGCACGCTTCATTATTGAATTGCCTGCCGCAAAAGATGTCTGAGCTTGAAGGGAGCGAGAATTGACCGGTTTAAGGGCTTGGTGTATTTTGCCTTCGTTCGCACCCGTAGCTCAGCTGGATAGAGCGTCAGCCTCCGGAGCTGAAGGTCTCGCGTTCGAATCGCGACGGGTGTATTGAATAAATAATTGAAAGAATCGAACAGACGCTTTCAAAACAAAAACGCGGCTCTTTGGCAGTGAATGCCTGAAGCGCCGCGTTTTTGTTTTCTCTTCAGCCTTGTTACTTCTTCGGCGGAACGATGGAGTCCTTGCAAGCTTTCGCCACACGGAATTTGACGACGGTTTTCTTCGGAATCTTGATTTCAGCGCCGGTGGCCGGGTTGCGGCCTTTGCGGGCTTTGCGCTCAGCTTTGACGAGTTTGCCAATGCCCGGCAGAGTGAACGCTCCGGCTTTTTTGGTTTGGGTCACCGCCACGGCGGCGATTTCGTCGAGCACTTCATTCGCGGCTTTTTTCGACAAACCGAATTTTTCCGCGAGATGAGCCGCAAACTGGCTCTTGGTCATCAATTTTGCTGCTGCCATAGAATGTTTCTCCTTTGTAGATGTAGTGTTGTTTTCAAGCCTGGCTTGTCGTTCTTTTCTGAATTGAGGAAATCGAATCTCAAGCCGGACAATGGTGGATAATGCCGAAGCAGTCAAAACAAACCTCGGTCAATCACGAAAGACTGTTTGTCGAACGACAATCGGTTTCATTGCTGAATGCAGACCAACCAGGCAAAAAACCAAATTCAGAAATTTTCTTTCGTGAATGCAAAACGAATACTAGGTTGTAATCACATTATATTGTGCCAAAACGGGCGGGAGTATACCGGAGCTTGTATGATGGCGCAAGACAAAATTGATTGAAAAAGTGGTAAAAGGCCTGTTTTTTCAGGCATGAAATTGCGCAGCTTATCTGGCAACCCTGTAAACATTGATTTTTTGCATTTGTCGTGACACAAACAGTACGACCAGAGTCGTTGAAAGCAGTGAAAACGTCGTCGAGACTCGAAGCATTGCCAAATCGCGCGAAGATAGTTTAGATTCTTCGCGCTTGTGGCGAGCATCTGGCCGAGTTGTCATCGTCACACATCAAGCAGTTCTCAATTCCTGAGAAACAACACTCAATCACGCGCAGAAATTGATTTCTGTCAGCAAAAATTCTTACGCGGAGGATCATAACCGTGCCATTAGCTGCTTGCCCTGAATGCCAATCTGAAATTCATGTGGATGAAGATGTAGATAAAGGTGAGATCGTAAATTGTGAAGAATGCGATATTCGGCTCGAAGTTGTTGGACTTGATCCGGTCGAGCTTGATATGGCAACGGAGGACGAGGAAGATTTTTACGATGACGAAGACGACTATTGAAATAGTTGATTGCAGAAGCAGATGTTGCGGTTATTTGTCTGGCGCGACATAGCTCGTGCGGCTGATTCGCAATTGAACGTCCTGACGCGAGGTTTTGACGCGCACATCGTGAAACTTCCCATCCCGCCCTTCCGGATAAAACGCCAAAGCGTAGCTGGCTCTGATTTCTTCGGCCAACGCTTTGAAGATGGGAGTGAAGTCATTTGTGTCGGCTGAAAAATCGCGCCCTCCGGTTGCCGCCACAATGCGTGAAGCATCGAATGGCGTAAGCACTCGTTGCGTTGACTGTGTCGGGGACAAAATATAAGAGGGCAATGTTACCGAATACACTGTCACACCTGCTGCCATCGCTCGGCGAATCAATTCGTTGCGATCAATGATGCTGGCCGAGTCGAAGCCGTCGCTGATTACGATCACCACCCGTCTGACCGGACGATTTTTCCGCGAACGCGGCGCTTTTCGGTTCAACATGGTGACTGCTCGATCAATCGCGTCATAAATCCTGGTTGATCCTTCGAAGCGATCAGCCTGGGCCAGAGCTTTCTCCAATTTAGCCGGGCTGTTGGTGAAATCCTGAAGGATTTTGACTTTATAGTTGAATGCCAGAGCTGCAAAAACCGAGTCGCCCTGCATCAATTCCGTAAATTTCAGGGCGGCTTCCCGTAGAGTTTTTGCCTCTTCCAGTTTGAGGCTGCCGGATAGATCGAGCGCAAATACGACGGCCAATGGTCTGGATAAAGTTATTTCATCGTTGACGGCGAAAAAATCCAGCTTCCTCAGTTTTCCGTCTTCAAATACCTGAAATTCATCCGGCGACAAGTCCCGGACGTAATTTCCGTTCTTGTCCGTGACAGTGACGTCAATGGTGACCAGATCAGTGTCAATGCGTATGGTGGGAACGGGTCTTTGGTCGGTTTTTTCGCGTTGTTGCGCCAACATGATTGATCCGAACGCCAGCACAGCAACCGGCAGGAGCGGCAGGATTGAACGTAATTTCATCATAAATTGCTATACTTCGATTCTGTTCGGGTCACAGGATTCTATATCGCAGCGATCATTTTTATCACGGAGAAATTTATGAAGCTTGCAATTCGATACGCGCTGATGGGAACGCTGGTTCTTCTGTTTTCGCTTTCCAGTGTGGCGTTGGCCCAAACCGGAATCGTCAAGGGCAAGGTCAAGGAACTCGACGGTAAATCCCTGGAAGGGGTTCTGGTCACGGCCACCAATGCAAAAAACAAAACAGAAAAACACGAAACCACCAGCGACGCCAAAGGCGATTTTGAATTCGCCGGTCTGCCCGCCGGAGATTATGCCTTTTCGTTTGAAAAGAAAGGTTACAAAACCTTTCTTTCGCGCAATCTGACCGTTCTGGGCGGAGAGACTCTGAAACTGAAAAGCGTGATTGAGTTGAAGCGCGACGAAGCGCCGTATTCGTTGATTCGCGGAGCAGTGTTTTACGGTCAGGGATTTTCGCTCCCGAACGCTTCAGTGAAAATCGAGCGGATTGACGGCAAAAAATTCAAAGAAGAAAAACTTGCCGGCGAAGGCGGACAGTTCGCGTTTCGGTTGAAAGCGGAAAAAGCCAAATATCGCGTGACGGCTGTCGCCAATGGGTTTCAACCTGCGATTACGGAAATAGAAATCGAAGGCGATGAAATCAGAAACATTGCGTTGACGTTGCAACGCGAACAATAAGATTTCGAGCTTTTGAAACGCTCATTCATTGGCGGCAAGATCGTGTGGCAGTTTTTCGAGTCGGATGACACGGTCGGCCTGCAACTTTCGCCAATGCCGCCAGCAAACAATCAGCAGCGCCGCGACAGGCACGCTCAAAAAGACGCCGGTTATGCCGCCAAGTTCCGCTCCGCAAATGACCGCCAGAATCACCGCTACGGGGTGAATTTCCACGCCAGCGCCGATCAGGCGCGGATAAATCACGTAATCGTGAATGAAGCGGAAAAGAATCAAAAATCCCGCTACGGCAAAAGCGCTTTCAGTTGAATGAAAACTGGCCACCAGCGTTGCGGCAATTCCGAGCGTCAACGGCCCGACGACCGGCACGAATTCCAGCGCCGCCGCAGTGACGGCCAGCACCAACGGATAAGAAATTCCCAGCAACCATAAACCTGCGCCTTCGATCACGCCCACCACCGCACAGGCCATCAATTGAGCGCGAATGTACGCCGCCAGAGTTTCGCTGACTTCGCGCAAAAAAAGCGTCAACCGATGTCGCAGGTCAGATTCCGGCAACGAAGCCAGAAAGCGATTGCTGAAGGTTTTGGCGTCTTTCAAAAAGAAAAACCCTATGACCGGGATCAGAACCAGCCACGGCAAAAACAGCGTCAGTCGAACCGTTCTGCCGACCATGGCCTTCAACCATTCAATCGCGCCGTGCCGCGTTGAGGCCATCCAATCCAGCAAATCCTGTCGCCAACCCTGCGGCAGACGATACCGGTTGGGCAATCTTTCCAGCGATTTGACGTATTGATCCAGTTGCCGTGCGTAATCCGGGACATTGTCAGAAAACGCAACGATCTGTTCAGACAAACGCGGCGCGATTTTGTCTACCGCCAGAACAATTCCGCCGATCAACAGCAAATAAACAATCGAAATCGCCAGCGAACGTGGCAGCTTCCAATCCGGGTTGCTGAATCGCAACGGACGTTCGAAGAAATCCACCAACGGCGCAATCAGGTAACAGAAAATCACAGTAAACGCGAGCAGCAACAAGACCATTCGCAGCGCGTACAACAGCCAGGCCGCGATGATCGAAATCGCAACGAACAGGACAACCGTCAGCACGATGCGACGCACTCGCGCCAAATCCGGCGGTGATGAACTGGAATGATCCGGCATAAGCTCGGCGATTATACAAACTCGGTTTGGCTTTTCTAGGCGGCTATTGCCATCGCGGAATTGATGGGCGAAGATTTCTTCTACTTCAGCATTTCCTGCGAAAGAGAAGTCGAACAAGTGAAACCTAAAATTTTAGTCACCAACGATGACGGTTATTTTTCCGAAGGCATCGCCGCGCTGGCCGAAGCTCTGGAAAAAATCGGCGAAGTGACGGTGGTCGCCCCGGCGTCCGAACAGAGCGCGACGGCGCATTCCATTACGCTGACGCGGCCTTTGCGCGTGCGGCAGCTTGGCGAACGAAGATATTCCGTGGATGGAACGCCGACCGATTGCGTGTTGTTGGCGATCACCAAAATACTGCCTGAACGCCCAGATATTGTGTTGTCCGGCATCAATCACGGAGCGAATCTCGGCGACGACGTGACGTATTCGGGCACGGTCGCTGGCGCGCTCGAAGCTTCGATTTTCAAATTGCCGGGCATCGCCGTCAGCCTGACCGCGCGCGAAGGCGATTTCAAACCTGCCGCAGGATTTGCGGCCAAACTGGCTCAGCGCGTGTTGAAAGAAGGATTGCCAGCCGGAACGATTTTGAACGTCAACGTTCCGCCAGGCGAAATTCGCGGCGCGCGATTCACGCATCAGGGAACGGCTTCGTCGGTGTCGAACATCATCGAAGGCGTTGATCCGCGCGGCAAACAGTATTATTGGATAGGCGTGCAGAAAGTTTCTGTCAACGAAGACGCCTGCAACGATTTCGCCGCCGTCAACGACGGACTGGTTTCCATTACGCCGCTTCGAACTGATCTGACCGATTATCGCCTGCTCGAAAAACTAAAGGCCTGGGAAAACTTGTAGCCCCATGTTCAATTCAAACCGAATTCAATTCGACACGCCTGCTTTTGCGCGCGAACGCGCCGACATGGTCGAACGGTTGCGAAAGCGTTATCGCGTCCGCGACGAAAGTGTGTTGGCGGCAATGGCGAAAATTCCTCGTCATTTGTTCGTGCTGGAAGCGATGCGCGGGCATTCGTATGGCGATCACGCCTTGCCTATAGATTTTGGCCAGACGATTTCCCAGCCCTACATTGTCGCGCGGCAAACCGAATTGCTAGAAGTCACCAAGCATGATCGCGTGTTGGAGATTGGCGCTGGGTCTGGGTATCAGACTGCTGTGCTGGCCGAAGTCGCCGGGCAGGTGTTTGCGCTGGAACGGTTGCCTGAATTGGCCAAACGGGCGCAGGTGATGTTGCAGCAATTGGGAATCAACAACGTCACGATTCGATGTTTCGACGGGACTTATGGCTGGAGCGAGTTCGCGCCTTACAAGGGAATTTTGGTGGCCGCCGCTTCGCCGGAAATCCCCAAGCCACTGGTGGAGCAATTGGCCGTCGGCGGTCATCTGGTGATTCCCATTGGCGATGAAAAAGAACAGCGCCTGATCCGTGTCACCCGAACCGAAGACGGAACGAAGACCGAAGATCATGGCGCTTGCCAGTTCGTGAAGTTGATCGGGAAATACGGTTGGGAAAATTAGGCGGGCAATCTTCTGAAATTGCCCGCCTCCTGGTTCACCGATTCTTCAATTTGCTGTGGCTGATTCCATATAGGAAATAAATCAGCAGGCCAATCGCCAGCCAGATGATAAATCGGTACCAGGTTTCAATCGGCAGGCTCAGCATCAATCCCAAACAGAACAACGCGCCGACAATCGGGAAGATGGGAACCAATGGAACCCGGAACGGGCGTTCGCGGTTGGGCTGCTTTTTGCGGAGCACGATTACGCCCAGGCAAACCAGAATAAACGCGAACAACGTTCCGATGTTGGTCAGGTCAGCCAGAGAACCGATGTCCGTAACCATGGCCACCAGACCGACAATGATGCCTGTCCAGATGGTCGTCACATGCGGCGTGCGGAATTTCGGGTGAATCTTGGAAAAATAACCCGGCAGCAATCCGTCGCGTGCCATCGCCATGAAAATTCGTGGCTGGCCAAGCTGGAAAACCAGCAACACGGAAGTCGAACCGGCCAACGCTCCGGCGCTGATGATGGCTTGCAACCAGGGTTTGTTGATGACTGCGATTGCCGAAGCAATCGGCGAAGCGTCGCCCGCAAAGGTTGAATAATGTTTCAAGCCTGTCATCACACCGCCCACGCAAACGTAAAGAATCGTGGTGATGACCAGACTGGCGATGATGCCAATTGGCAAGTCGCGTTTGGGATTGTGAGCTTCTTCGGCGGTAGTCGAAACTGCGTCGAATCCGATGAACGCGAAAAAGATGATTGCCGAGCCGGTCATGATTCCGGTCGTTCCGTTCGGCGCAAACGGCTGCCAATTGCCGGGCGAGAGGTAAAAACCGCCCAAAGCGACAAAAAAGACCAGAATGGCGACTTTGACGACGACCATAATGGAATTGGCCCGGGCGCTTTCACGAATTCCATAAACCAACAGCACCGTCAGCAGCAGCACAATCAGCAGAGCGGGTAAATTGATCGAAATTTCCCATCCCCCAAGGTTCGGCAGCACGGTCGAGGAATAGTATTGAAGATTTTCGCTGTTGCTTTCGATCATGGACCTGGCTGTGGTGTGATCTGACACCAGCCAGAGAGGTAACTTCAATCCGAACAACGCATAAAGGAATTTGATGAAATAGCCCGACCAACTGACGGCGACGGCCATATTGCCCACGGCATATTCCAAAACCAGGTCCCAACCAATGATCCAGGCGAAGATTTCTCCGAGCGTCGCATAGGAGTAGGTGTAGGCGCTGCCCGACACAGGAATCATCGAAGCCAGCTCCGCATAACAAAAAGCTGCAAAGGCGCAGGCAACCGCAGCCAGTATTAATGAAATCACAATGGCCGGACCTGCACCGGGTCTTCCGAGTTGCAGTTCCGATCCCGTCAGACCGGCAATAATGAAGTTCATCAGCGGAGTTTTGATCTTGCTGTCGAAGGTCTCACCGGCGGAAGCCGTCCCGACCAGCGAGAAAATCCCCGCACCGACGATTGCGCCAATGCCCAAAGCAGTCAGGTCAAACGCCGATAGAGTGCGTTTCATTTGCCGTTCTGGAGTTTCCGATTCGTGAAGAAGCTGATCCGGGCTTTTGGTACTGAAGAGTTGAGATGCCATTCCTACTGTCTCCTGTTCAGTTGGTCAATGGCAGCAACCAGAGCGTGAAGCTGACTTGGAGATCAGAAAAAGTCACTCCGACACTTGGCGACCACCGGGTTTTGATGCGTTGATGAGTGTTGGAAAGCGAAAAGCGGCTGCACTTTAGCGGCTCGGTTTCAGCTTGGCAAGCGCTTCGGATTTTAATTTTAATCTGTGCCGGAAGTCGCAATTTATCGTGGCATGGTAGGGGCTTTTAGAGTTATGATCGCCGCCAACTTGTCGTTCAGATGATTCATTTGAATGACTTTGCCCGAATCGTCAGGGAGCGAAACCCTGGACTCACTTGATTCATAAAGAAGTATTGCACTGAAAAGCAGCTTCCGATTCCCCGAAACAATTGCAGTTAATTGCCAATCGAGTTCCGAAGAGAATGCGTCTCAAACTCTTGGGAGGAGTACGCCTGTTATGAAGTACGTGTCAAAAAAATCTACGAATACTATGAAGTCAGGCCTCGCAATGTTGGCGCTGGGCTTGGCGCTGTTAATCGGTATTTTCATCATCCAATCACCTTCGTTTGTTGATGCCGCAAGCAAAACCAATACGTTACAAAAAGCTTTTGCCTCGCTGACCGGTGCGTTTCAGCCAATCGAGCCGGAACAGGAGCCGAACGAAACCGTGGCCGATGCCAATCCGATTTCTCTGCCGGGACGTAAAACTGGGACGGTCAAATTGGACGATGCGTTCTGGTATGAGTTCGCTTACAACAACGGCCCGACGGACAGGATTGAAGACTTTTTCAAATTCTCGATTCCGACATTGCCGCCGAATACCACACAGCGCGTGGACGTTACCCTGACGTTCACCAATGCAGCGGCGGATTTGGATTTGTTCCTGTTCAAAGTCGGAGGAACGGATGAAAACCCGACCTTGACGCCGTTGGCCGTTTCCAACGGCAGCACGACAACGGAACGATTGACGCCGATTCCCGAACTTACCGAAGGAACTTATCTCATAGGCGTTTCGGCTTATGACGGGCACGGACCGAACAACACGCCGGTCAATTACACGCTGACGACGGCGCTGGATTCCGCTCCTCCCAGACCAACGATTTCTCGAATCGTGCCTGACGCAGCGGAATCAGGAACCGGGCCGTTTTCATTGACCATTCACGGAACCAATTTCTTTGATGGCCAGTCGGTTGTGCGCTGGAATGGCCAACCGCGCTCCACCATTTATATCAACAACACGCAACTTGTGGCGTTTTTGACTGCGGCGGATGTTTCCAATCAAGGCATTGTGCCGGTCAGTGTCAGCAACCCGCCGTCGTTGGGCGGGCCGTCGAATTCCGTGCCGTTTACGGTGACGATTGCCGGAGAATCGCCTGAAGTCGAGCCGAATGAAACGACCACTGACGCGACATTGCTGCTTTCGCCGGGCAAACGCAAAGGTTCGGCGGCTGTGGGCGATGCCGCTGTCGTTACGGTTCAGGTTCCGGGCGGGCAAAGCGATCCGATTGAAGACATGTATGCTGTGGTGTTGACGCAAAGTTCACGATTGGATTTGTTGTTGTTCGGAACCGACGGACAGGCGAATCTGGCGTTGTATTTGTTCAGGGAAGTTCCTGGTTCGCCGGCGCTGGAATCGTTGGGCAATTCGCGGTTGCAAGGGCCGATTCAACGCATCACCACGCCGACGATGTTGCCGGCAGGAAGGTATCTGGTCGGCGTTTCGGCAGTGACCGGAGCCAGCAGCTACACCATCGAAGCGCGCATTCCGGGCAATCGGTTGATGCAGGTGATGACCAACAGCGCCGCGCCGAACAGCACGGTCACAGTGCCGATTTCGTTTTATTCCGAAGGCAACGAAAACTCGCTCAATTTCAGTTTGCAATTTGATTCGACGTTGCTCGGCAATCCGCAAGTCTCGCTTGGCGGCGATGCGCACAATGGCACGCTCAGTGTCAACGCGAGTGAAGCGGGTGTGGGCAGGCTTGGCGTTCGCCTGTCGTTGCCGCAAGGGCAAAGACTGGAGGCTGGCGCTCGCCAGGTAGCGAAGGTCAGTTTTACGATCAAAACTTCAACTGGCGCCGGGGCGACTGTGGTCGAATTCAGTGACGAACCTGTCGTTCGGGGTTTGACCGATGTCGGCGGCAATTCGGTGGTCGGCACTTATGCCGCAGGTAACGTGATTATCACGCCTGGGTTTGAAGGCGACGTCAGTCCGCGTCCATTTGGCAACGGCGGCGTTTCGACCGCAGACTGGGTGCAGGTCGGACGCTTTGTCAGCGGGTTGGACGAAACCTCCGATGGCAGCGAATTTCAACGAGCCGACGTGGCTCCGAAAAACACGCTGGGCGATGGACGATTGACGATTGCTGATTGGGTTTTGGCTGGACGTTACGCCGCCGGATTGGAAGGCGTGGTGGCCGCCGGTGGAGCCAGCGCGCCGGTTGCGGCGCTGGGCGGTTCAGGAGTGGCATTCATCAAGAACCTGGACGCCAATTCGGCTGATGAAGATCAGCAACAGACTCGCGGCATTCGCGTCGTTCCCGTGACGTTCGTTCGGGGTCAGGAAAACACTGCGATTGTCGAATTGAATTCGTTGGGCAATGAAAACGCTTTCGGTTTCAGCGTTAATTTCGATACTTCTCAATTGAATTTTGTCGGAGCCACTCTTGGAGTGGATGCTCAGGGCGCAGCGCTCAACGTCAACATTTTGCAGCTAAATCTGGGGCGCATCGGAATTGGCATCGCGCTACCCACAGGACAGACCCTGGCCACTGGGACACGCCAGATTCTGCGATTGACGTTCAACGTTCCGGCTTCCAGTTCGGTTAATTCAACAACCATCGGTTTTGGCGATCTGCCGATTGCGCGCGAAGTCGTTGACGCCACGGCGAATGTTTTGCCGACGACCTACACGGCGGGCGTTGTCACGCTCGATCCTCAGATCAGCCAGACGCCGAGTTTGACCAGCGTCAACCCGAACACTGTTTTGGTTGGCGGCGGAAATTTCGTCGCCACTTTGAATGGAAACAACCTGCTCAGCGGAGCCATCGCTCGCGTGACGGTCAATGGCGTGACAGCGCAACGTTTCACGGAATTCGTCAACCTGACGCAATTGCGCGTGACCTTGCTGGCGCAGGACATTGCTGAAACCGGAACGATCAGCATCAACGTGCAAAATCCGGCTCCGAGCGGCGGCACATCCAATTCACTGACCATTGATGTCGTCAATCCGGTTCCGACTGTGACAACGACTACGCCAGCTTCTGCGGCGGTCGGCGGCCAGGGATTCACGATGACTGTCAACGGGACGAATTTCGTTCCGGGCGCTGCGGTGCAATGGAACGGCAACAATCGTGTCACGACGTTCGTCAGCCCAACGCAATTGACGGCGCAGATTCCGGCGTCTGACATTGCCTCAGCGGGCACAGCGACGATTCAGGTCGTCAATCCCGGACCCGGCGGAGGCGCATCGAACACGGTCAATTTCAACGTCGCTTCGCCTGCTCCGCTTCCGCGCATTACAAACATTGATCCGACTTCAGTGATGGGCGGCAGCGAGGAATTTATGCTGACCGTCAATGGAACCAACTTCACGCAGAATTCGATAGTCCGGCTCAGCGGCAGTCCGCTGGCGACGACTTTCATCAACAATACGCAATTGAAGGCGTTGGTCACGGCTGAAGACATTGATACGCCGGGAACGGTCAGCATCACAGTCTTCACGCCGCCGCCGGGTGGAGGAACATCGAACGGGGCGTTGCTGACGATCAATGTTCCGCCGAATCCGGTGCCGGTGATTACGGCGCTCAATCCAGGCACTGTGACTTCGGGCGGGCCGAATTTTACGCTGACAGTGACGGGAACAGGATTCGTTCAGGGATCGGTGGTTCGTTTCAACAACGCCGACCGGGCAACGACGTTTGTGTCCGCGACTGAAGTCCGCGCGATCATTCAGGCCGGAGACATCATCAACGGCGGAACGGCCAACATCACGGTCTTCAATCCGGCTCCGGAGGGCGGGTCTTCCAATACGGCGACTTTGACGATTAACTTCGCTCCGCCGGTGATTACGCTGCTCAGTCCGAGTTCTGCGGTTGCAGGCGGTCAGGCGTTCCAATTGAACGTGACCGGAACCAACTTCGCTCCGGGATCGGTGGTGCGCTGGAACGGCGAAGATCGCACAACGGCGTTCATTGGCGTGACGGAACTTGCCGCGCAAATTCCTGCGGCGGACATTGCCGGCGCCGGAACGGCGACCGTGACGGTGTTCAGTCCGTCGCCGGGAGGCGGCCTGTCCAATGAAGTCACCTTCACCATCAATCCGCAAGCTCGTCCGTTGCCGCGCATTTCTGCGCTCAGCCCGAATACCGCGCTGGCCGGTTCGCCGGAAATCACGCTGATCGTCACCGGAACCAATTTCGTTTCAGATTCAGTGGTTCGTTGGAACGGGCAACCGCGCATGACGAATTTCGTCAACAGCACGCAGGTGACGGCGACTATTCCGGCTTCGGATTTGGAAGAAGTCGGCAATGCGTTGGTGACTGTGTTCACGCCACCAGCGGGCGGCGGAGAATCCAACACTTTGACCTTTGCCATCACCACTCCGCCGAACCCTGTGCCTGTGGTGACTTCCATCAGTCCCAACACTGTTGGCGCGGGCACAGGAGCTTTTGTCTTGACGGTCAACGGCTCCGGTTTCGTCAATGGTTCGACCGTTCAATTCAATGGTTCGAATCGTGAAACGACGTTTATCAGCGCCAATCAGTTGACGGCTCAAATTCTGGCCGAAGACATTGCGGGCGCGAATGGGCCTGCGATTCGCGTGGTATCGCCCATGCCGGGTGGAGGCGCGTCGAATGAAGTCATCCTGTCGGTCATCAATCCCGTTCCGGTGATTACGTCATTGCAGCCGAGCGCCATCGCCGAAGGCAGCGCCGGTCAACAATTGACTGTCAACGGCACAGGCTTCGTGGTGGGGGCGGCAATCACGATCAATGGCGCTTCGCGCATTACCACTTTCGTCAACAACACGCAGTTGACCTGCCAATTGACGACGGCGGAACTGGCCAACACGACGACGTTGAACGTTCAGGTGGTCAATCCGTCGCCGGGCGGAGGCGCTTCGAACACGGTTGGATTGCCGGTGCGCCCGCGCAATCCGATTCCGCGTATCAACGAGATCAGCCCGACAACCGTCATGGCTGGCGGACCGGGCTTCACGCTGGTCGTCACCGGAACCAGTTTCGTCAATGGTTCTATTGTTCGCGTCAACAATCAGGATCGCCCGACGGATTACGTTTCCGACACCACGCTGGCGGTTCAAATTCCGGCCAGTGATATAGCGGTTGCGGCAGCGTTGAACATCAGTGTGTTCAATCCGGGACCTGGCGGCGGAATGTCAGGGCCGCTGGTTTTGAACGTCAACAATCCGGTTCCGCGCATTACCAGCATCAGCCCGGACGCTACGGCTGCGGGCAACGGTGATGTCGCGCTGGTGGTCAATGGCGTCAATTTCGTCATGAACTCCGTCATTCGATTCAACGGTGTGGATTTGACGACGACTTTCGTCACCGGTTCACAATTGACCGCGCAAATTCCGGCCATGCTGCTCGCGGGCGGTGGAATTGCGCCGGTGGTCGTGGTCAATCCGGCTCCGGGAGGCGGCACGTCGAACGCCGTCAATTTCTCTGTGGTCAATCCGGCTCCGGCCATTGCCAGCATCAATCCGGTCAGTGTGCTTGCCGGAAGCCCCAACTTTGCGCTGGCGGTGAATGGCAGCGGATTCGTCAATGGTTCGGTCGTTCGAGTCAACAATGCCGACAGGCAGACGACCTTCGTCAACGGAACTCAGTTGATGGCCGCGATTCTTCCGTCGGATGTGTTGAATGCCGGAACGCTGAGCATCACGGTGTTCAATGTGGCTCCGGGCGGTGGCACGTCAAACGCCGTGACTTTGGCTGTCAATAACCCCGTGCCGGACATCACTGATTTGCAGCCGAACGCCGTTGCCGCTGGCAGCCAGGCGTTTACGCTGATCATCAACGGCATCGGATTCGTTCCCGCATCGGTGGTGCAATGGAACGGTCAGGCGCGTCCGACGACCTTTGTCAGCACGACGCAACTGACAATTCCGGTTTCGGCGGCTGAGGTCGCAGCGCCGGCAAACATCAATATCAACGTGTTCAACCCGGCTCCGGGAGGCGGCATTTCGTCGCAACGAATTTTCCGCGTCACGGCTCAACCGAATCCTGCGCCGATTCTGATCAGCCTGTCACCGACTTCCATCGTGGCTGGCAGCGCAGGCTTCACACTGACCGTCAATGGCGAAAACTTCGTGCCGAACGCAGTGGTCAATTGGAATGGCAGCCCGCGCGCCACTCAATTTGTCAGCAGCGTCGAATTGCGCGCGCAAATCCTGCCTTCGGATATTGCTGCGCAGGGAACAGCGGTGGTGACTGTGACCAATCCGGCTCCGGGAGGCGGCACATCCAATTCGCTCAACTTCACGATCAATCCGCCGAATCCTGTGCCGATGCTGACCAGTTTGCTGCCGTCAACGGTTGCGGTGGGCAGCCCGGCATTTACATTGGCGGTCAACGGATCGAATTTCGTGCCCGGATCGGTCGTCAATTTCAACGGCAGCCCGCGTCAAACTGTGTTTTTCAGCGCGACGCTGGTTTATGCGCAAATCACGGCGGCTGACCTTGCCAGTGTCGGAACGGCGACAATCACAGTCACCAATCCGGCTCCGGGAGGCGGAAACTCCAACGGATTGCCGCTGAACATCAGCGCCATACTGAATCCGGTTCCGGTGCTGGCAAACATCAATCCGAACTTGGTGATTGCCGGAGATTCGGAATTTGTTTTGACGGCGAGTGGATCGAACTTCGTGCCGGGAGCATTCATTACGTTCAATGGCGTTCCGCGTCAGACGACGTTCCTTAGTCCAGGCGAACTGACGGCGCTGATTCCAGCCGAAGACATTGCCACTCCTGGAACGGCAACCGTCACTGTAGTGAATCCCGGCCCAGGAGGTGGAGAATCGGACAGTTACTTGCTGCCGATTGTGTCGCTGAGTTGCCAGACGACCTGTTTCCAGTCGGCAACTTATTACACGATCAATATCAATCGCCTGCCGAATGGTTCGATCATTATCGGTGGCGTGAACTTCGGCAACCCGGTTTTGATCCAATCGAGTTTGCTGGATGTGCGCCGCGCCTTGCGAGGGGGAACCGACCCGATGGCGATTCTCAATCAGCAATACGTCGCTGCCCAGATCAGTCTGGCGGCGGTCAATGCCAGCTCTTTGCCAGGAGTGATGAACAGCCCGGTGCGGTGTTACAACCTGATGTTCGATATGGTTCAACTGGACAACGGAGCGACGCTGACACGAATGACATTGCTTCGTGATCTGCTCGCTCAGGCCAGATTGGCCATTGTCGAAAATCGTACCGACGATATGCTTCGAATCGCCAACATTCTGGTGTTGTTGAACGGCAACAATCCTTCCAACCGTTGCCAGTAAATCCGGCGCCTTTTTTTCAGGCGCAAATAGAAAAAACAGGAGCTACATGCAAAGTGGCGCAGAGATGGTCTCTGCGCCACTTTGCGTTATCCAAATTGCGATGCTCGAAAGCCATCTCGATATTTGCCGTCTGTTGGTCAACGAAGTTCTCGGAAAACAGGTCATCGCTTTGTGCGGCGCCAGGTTTTCTCACGAAAAGACTCAGTGTTTTGTCCAAAGACCTGATTAAACGCAGGCTTCAGATCAACGATTGAGTTATGATCGAAAACGACGACCAACCGAATCAAAGAGGATTCGGCTTCATGATCGGCAAATTTACATTCCTGCTTTTGCGTACTTGTTATTGAGTGCGCCTCACTTTCTGACAATTGGAGAATCTATGGCTGAACCAAAAACAAAACAGACAAATGCTTCAGTGGAAGATTTCATCAACGCAGTCAAAGACGAAAACGTCCGTGAAGATTGCTGGGCCGTGGTCAAGCTGATGCAAGACCTCACCAAAGCCGAGCCGAAAATGTGGGGGCCGAGCATTGTCGGATTTGGCCTGTACACCTACAAATATGCCAGCGGGAAAACGGGCGATTGGCCGTTGGTAGGGTTTTCGCCGCGCAAACAAAATCTGACGCTCTATGTCACGGCGGGTTATGACGGCGAGGACGAATTGCTGGAAAAGCTGGGTACGTTCACTCGTAGCAAAGCCTGCATTTACGTCAAACGGCTTTCCGATCTGCATCTGCCGACGCTGAAAAAACTGATCAAAGCTTCCATCAAACACACGCTCAAGACCTATCCGCCAAGCAAACAGAAGTAGTCTTGGGCAGTCGGGGAAAGTCTTGAGAGGTGTGAAGTTCGAAGAAGAATTTTGACTTCTCTCGACTTCTCAAGACTTCCCAAGACTTCTCTGGGCTTATTTTCCAAGCGCCGCTTTCAATTCCTTATCCCACGGCGCGCGATATTCCTTCGACATCAGCCGGGCTGCTTCTTTATCGCCGATGATGGTTTCGCGGTCGGCGTCCCAATTGATCGTGCGTTTCAGCTTTTGCGCGATGTTCACCAGATGCGTGGTGATGTTGGTTTGCTGACTGGATGCCAGATTGGAAACCGTTGGCTGGCGCGATTTGATCGAATCCAGAAAGTTGCGCACGTGCGGCACAAATTGATCGCGGACTTGTTCAAATCCCTCGCGTTTGATGGCTTGCGTGCGCGGTTCTGGATTTTGCGTCACTACGCGCGGAGCCGTGAAGCTGGGAATCATATTTTCCGCCGGAATCATTCGATCAGGAATGACTTCCATGCCGCTGCGTTCGATGCGCAACATGCCTTTGGTTCCGAAAAACGAGGTGCTGCCTGCGCCCGGTTGTCCGGCGCTCATTTCGCGGCACGACCAGGTGGTCAGGAAGCCTGGAAATTCTATGATCGCTTCCACCACGTCCGGCGTTTCGCCCAAACCGGTCAGAGAATACCGCCCGCCCATTGCGGCGACGGATTTCGGTTTCGCGCCGGTTGCCCATTGCACGATGTCAATGTTGTGAGCCATCAGATTGGTCGTCTGCCCGCCCGAATAATCCCAAAACCAGCGGAAGTGATAAATGCAGCGGTTCGGATCGAATTTCTTGTACGGCGCAGGGCCGAGCCACATTTGCCAATCGCTTTCACTGAGCGATTGCGTGCCGACGGGTTTGGTGAAGCCGGGCGAGATGTTGCGAAAACTGGTCAATCGCGCCGAACGCATTTCGCCGATGTGTTGGTTGCGAATCAATTCCACGCATTCGGCGTATTGTTTGCCGGAACGTTGTTGTGTGCCGACCTGCACCACGCGCTTGTGCCGTTTTTCGGCTTCGATCATCCAGCGACCTTCGTCAATGAACAGCGTCAACGGTTTTTCGACGTAAACGTCTTTGCCGGCGGCGCAGGCCAGGATAGTCATCAGCGCGTGCCAGTGATCCGGCGTCGAGACCACAACGGCGTCAATGTTCTTGCTGTCCAGCATGCGCCGAAAATCCTTGAAGCCTTCCGGTTTGGCGGTTTGTTTTTCAGCGGCGGTTTCGATGCCTTCGGTCAGTCTTGGTTCGTACACTTCGCTGATGGCGGCGATTTCGCAATCCGGTTGCGAAAGAAAATCCAGCAGATGGCGTTTGCCGATCAAGCCGATGCCGATGCAGCCGACGCGAACTCGGTCGTTGGCTCCCAAAATGTTTTCGTAACTGGCGGCGGTCATCAAACTGGCGCTGACCGCGCTTTTCAAAAACGAACGGCGGTCGTTGTTCGATTGAGTCATGTTTCCTCCGTGTGATGGGTAAAGCGGAATGGACGTATTGAACTGCAAAGCCGTCCGGTTGGCAAAGGAAGACGGCAAAGTTTTTCCGGTAAATCTTGACAAGGCAAAGGCGACAGCCTCACGCTTGGCTCAATCGCTGTTCAAACCATTTACCAAACGGAGGCCTGAAATGTTACCGCTTCGTAATCGCTCTACCCTGCTCACCGTCGTTGCGCCGAGCCTGATTGTGTTTTTGTCGCTGGCGACCGGACAAACGACTTCTTCCGCTCAACAATCCGCTTTATTCACCGATGCCCAAGCCACTCGCGGGCAGGCGCTGTATGACAAAAAGTGCGCTGCTTGTCACGGCAATCAATTGGACAATGGAACGGCGGCGGCTTTGGTCGGTGGCAAGTTCATGGCCAAGTGGACAGGAAAATCGGTGGACGACCTGTATTACATCACCAAAACGCAGATGCCGTATGGCGCAGGCGATTCGATGAAAGTGCAGGAATACATTGATGTCGTCGCGTTCATGCTCAAAGCCAACGGTTACAAATCCGGCGCGCAGGAATTGAAAGCCGACGCCACGTTGAAGCAACTGAAAATCGAAGCGCAACAATCGTCCAAAGTCGCCTCCGCAACGTTGCAAGTCACCGAACCCAAAACGACGGCCGCGCCTGCGGGCAGTCCGTCGGCAAAGTTTCCTTCGCAGACGGAATTGAACTCCGCCGCGATGAATTCGACTGACTGGCTGGTGTCGAATCACGATTACGGTGGCCGACGTTTTGTGGACTTGAAACAGATCAACGTGCGCAACGCCGCCACGTTGCGGCCAACCTGTATGTATCAGGCCAGCGACCTGAAGGCGTTTCATACCAACCCGCTGGTTTATCGCGGAGTGATGTATCTGACCACCAGCACGTCAACGATGGCGATTGATGCTGCGAACTGCAAACAGAAATGGCGTCACAATTGGCGACCGCGCTCGGTTGAAGTCTGGCCGCCGAATCGCGGCGTTGCTATCAAGGATGGTCGCGTCGTTCGCGGAACGACCGACGGATATTTGTTCGCGCTGGATATGGAAACCGGCAAAGAATTGTGGGTGAAAAAAATCGTGGATTCCGCAAAGAACGAAGGCTCTTTCAACATGGCTCCGGTGATTTTTGAAAACATGGTGTTGATGGGATTGGGCATCAGCGAACAAGGCGTGCCAGGTTGGGTCAGCGCCTTCAATCTGGAAGACGGCGAACTGGTTTGGCGATTCAACACCATTCCTAAACCGGGCGAACCAGGTTCGGAAACCTGGAGCAAGCCCGAAGTGATGGCGACTGGCGGCGGCGGAGTTTGGGCGCCAATGTCGCTGGATGCCGAAGCCGGATTGTTGTATGCGCCGGTTGCCAATCCCGCGCCGGATTTTTACGGCGACAATCGCGAAGGCGCGAATCTGTATACCAACTCCATGATCGTGCTGGACGCTCGCACCGGAACGCTGAAGTGGTATTACCAGGCGACGCCGCACGACACGCACGATTACGACACTACGCAAGTCAGCCCGCTGTTTGAATCCACCGTCGGCGGTAAAAAACGCAAGCTGGTCGCCGTCAGCGGCAAAGACGGGATGTTGCACGTGCTGGACCGCGAAACCAAAGAGCATTTGTATGAAGTTCCGGTGACGACCCGGCTGAACGTCGAAGTTCCATTGAAATCCACTGAAGGCGTTCGCGTGTGTCCGGGCGTGCAGGGCGGAGTGCAATGGAACGGGCCGGCATTCAATCCGCGAACGAACTTGCTGTATGTCAACGCGGTAGATTGGTGTGGCACATTTCGTAAAGCCAAAGAAGTTCGTTTTATCCCAGGTCAGATTTATATGGGCGGATTTCACAGCGCCGACCCTCTGGACAAAGCGCGCGGTTGGTTGACGGCTGTGGATGCTTCGACGGGGAAAGTCGCCTGGAAATACGAATCCGGCAAACCCATGTTGGCAGCGGTGACGACTACGTCGGGCGACGTGGTGTTCACAGGCGAATTGAGCGGAGATTTTTTGACGCTGGATGCCAAAACAGGCAAGGTACTTTACCGATTCAACACCGGCGGAGCGATGAACGGCGGCGTGATTTCTTATGCCATCAACGGCAAACAATACGTGGCGGCGGCTTCGGGCAGTGCGTCGGGATTCTGGCAAGTGCCCGCTGGTTCTTCGACGATCGTCATCTTTTCGCTGCCGTAATGCTGCGAGATTATCCGAATAACCAAAAACGGCCTGCGTCTTTTTCAATAGATGCAGGCCGGTTGTTTTGAAGCACTTCGTTATAGGTCAATCAGAGAGTTCGTTTGTTATTGGCCAGACTCAGGAAGTTGGTGGATTGGGCTTTGACCGGTTCCAGGGAGTTGAACGACGGTTTGGCCTGGGACTGATGCAACAGTTTTTCCACAGCAAAAATGGCAACTCCGATCAGGTACACGGCGAAAATCGCCAACACTGCAATGCCAAGGATGTTCAACGTCAGTTGCAGGATTTCCATCAACGCGTTCATTTCGGCAATCATTTGTTGAAACGGCATACGACCTCCTGGGAAAAGTAAAGCAAGGTTTCGTGTTCTTGAGATCTGGAGAAACGCGGAAGAAAGAGCAGGGGCACTCCCTGCTCTTTCTTGGTGGGCTAAGGTCAGTTTGGACGAATCGTTATTGGCCGACAGTGGCGTTGATGGTGACGATTTCCGGCTTCAGTTCATTGTTCGCCAGATTGTCTGTGCCGCGAGCAGCTTTGCGTTCGGCGTTGCTCTTTGGCACTTCCGAAATGCGCTGGCCATCACTCACGCTGCCCAGAAAGTGCTGAGCGCCGTAGCGGCGAAACGTCAACAGGGCTTTACCCATTTTTTTGGCGTCTTCATTGCGGACAATGACCGTTGCGGCAGAGCCGGTTTGCTGATTGCGGATAATCAAAGTGTATGGAGCGGCTCCGTTGGTCACGTCGTATTTGCCAGCGGCAAGGGTTTTGCCATTGACGGCGAAATCAAACGGAATGTCAGCGGTCACTTTGGTTCCCAAGCCCGCGAATCCGATGGCGGCCAGGGCGATGAACAAACTCAATGTGGCGACGGTGGTAACGATCTGCTTTTTCATATTTCCTCCTAATTGGTTTCTGGAGCGGCGACGGCCAATTTCGTCCGCCGCGAGTTTTCCTTCGTACAAAATCTCATCGTGCAATTTCGATAAGCTCTTTTGTTTATCTCATCCTCACGCCGCTCTCTATCTCAATCGCCGTGCCAGTGAAATGTTGGCGTGAATCCGTGCCCACTCAAAAGCAGGCAACCGCCTGTCAGCGTTATGGTTAATGGGTATTGTCGCGGATGACGAAGTCGTCAGCGCAATTCGTTTCTCGCAAGGGTTTCTATCCGTCTGGATAGGGTTTGAGGTGGAGTGGCTATCCGATCAGAGAGGGGAAACATCGCCTGACGGCTGGACGGCGAATCTCTGAGGGCAAAAAAGACTTAGATGATGGCTTTGACCAAAGGCTCAAGTTGCGGTTGAACGTCTTCAATCCGATACGCCGCCAAAACTCTTGCCTGCATTTCGGCAAGCTTCGATTCGTCGTTGAAATGCGCCGTGACCAGCGCGTCTCCGGCGTTTACTTCGTCACCAAGTTTGGCGTGAATGTACAGCGCCACGGCGTAATCAATTTTGTCTTCCAATCGGCGGCGTCCGCCTCCCCAATCCATGACGATGCGGCCAATTTCGTCGGTTTCGATGCCGGCGACAAACCCGCTGCGCGTGGCTTTGATTGTGTGTTGATGAGCGGCTTGCGGCAGCAATTTCGGATTGTCGCAGACGCGCGCATCGCCGTCCTGAGCCGTGATGACTTCGCACAGTTTTTCCATTGCTGCGCCGGAGTGGATGGCGTCCAGCGAGCGTTGGCGCGCTTGAGCCAGGTCGGTTTCGACGCCGCCAACCAACAGCATGTGTGCCGCCAGTTCCAGACACAGTTCGCCAAAATCTTCTTTCAGCCGATGGCCTTGCAGAATTTCGATGGATTCAAACGTTTCGACGGCGTTGCCTACCCAACGACCAAGCGGCTGGTTCATATCCGTGATTAAAGCCGTCACTCGTTTTCCCATTCGGCGACCAATGCCGGTCAGAGCTTCGGCCAGCAAACGCGAATCATCGAAGCTTTCCATGAACGCGCCGTTGCCGGTTTTCACGTCCAGCACCAAGCCGTCAATTCCTTCGGCCATTTTTTTCGACATGATCGAAGCACATATAAACGGGCGAAAGGGAACTGTTGCCGTCAGGTCGCGCAGCGCATAAAGCTTTTTGTCAGCCGGAGCGATTTCTTTGGTCTGGCCGATCAATGCCACGCCGCAACGCGCCAGCACGTCTTTGAATTCCGCCAGAGACAGATTTGTGCGAAAGCCCGGAATGGATTCCAGTTTGTCGAGCGTGCCACCGGTGTGAGCCAGCGCGCGCCCGGAAATCATAGGCACGGCGACTCCGCAAGCCGCGGCAATCGGCGCAATGACGATGGAGGTTTTGTCGCCTACGCCGCCGGTGGAATGTTTATCCACTTTCGGCAGCGGCACGTGATCGTGCGTCAGCACGTCGCCGGAATAAAGCATCTCTTCCACCAGCGCGACGGTTTCGGCTTCGGACAATCCGCGCAGAAAACCGGCCATCAACCAGGCGGCCATCTGGTAATCGGGGATTTCGTCGCGCGTATAACCGCGAATCAAAAATGCAATTTCGTCTCGCGTCAGTTCGTGACCGTCGCGTTTCTTTTCAATCAAATCTTGTGGTCGCATAAAACTCAGGTTGTGGATTTCAGTCGTTCGATCAATTCCGGCACTTCCTTGATGTGAGTCAGTTCGATGAACTCTTTGCCGATCAGGTCGGCTTCAGGAACGATTTCGTGTGCCCAGGTGGTTTCGTAAGGAATGTAAACCGCGCGTCCGCCAATCGCCAACACGGGCAAAATGTCCGACTTCAGCGAATTGCCGATCATCAGGAATCGTTGCGGATCGAAGTTGTGGCGGGCGGCGAGGTTCAAATAGGTTTCCGGCGTTTTGGTTTTGACGACTTCGATTTTGCGGAAATGATCGGCCAGCCCGGAGCGAATGATTTTAGCTTCCTGCTCGAACAGATCGCCTTTGGTGATGAGCATCAACTCGTGTTCGGCGGAAAGTTGCGCCAGCGTGTCCGCCACGCCGTCCAGCAAGACGATGGGCGATTTCATCATCTCGCGCGTGATTTCGATCATCTGGCCAATCTCGGTGCCGCTGATGCGGCCTTCGGTCAATTCGATGGCGGTTTCGATCATCGAAAGCGTGAAGCCTTTGAATCCGTATCCGTAATGTTCGATGTTGCGAATTTCGGTTTCGTAAATGCGCCGTTCGATCCAGTCAGTGTCGTGATACTGCGCCAGAATTTCCACCACACGGCTTTGCGTGTCGCGGTAGATGTTTTCGTTGTGCCAAAGCGTGTCGTCAGCGTCGAATGCGAGCAAGTCAAACATAAATTCCAATCCGCCTTGAACGTCATGTCGTACTCAACAACTGCGTTCATTACCGGCTATGACCAAATGCGACGAAAGAAGTTGATGATGTAAAAAGCGTCAATGTACTTAAACGGTGTTCGGCCAATCGTGTAATGCCCGCACGGCAGGTATTTGATTTCAGCCGGCACGCCGTGACGGCGGCAATCGTCCAGAAAAATTTCCGACAAGTCAGGCAAAAACGTCAGGTCGTATTTGTTGGAAATGCACAACGCCGGGCGCCGCACGTTGCTCAACCGATGGGCGTAAGCCGCCGGGCTGATGACTTTCCAGACTTCACGGATGTCTTCGGCTGTCAGTTCCGTTTCCAGCGCGCTTCGAATATGCGAAGTCGTCAAGGCTCTCCAAACGACATCGCCAAACCAACTGGAAACCATGTTGAACGCTCCGGCAGACAATCGTTCGTCGTGAATGAAGGCCAGCCAGGACACGCACGAACCGATGCTGCTGCCCATTACGCCGACTTGTTTGTAGCCCTGAGCGAACAACCAATCGGCGGCTCGGCGAATGTCATGAACCGCCTGTTGGACTGACTGAATTGTGCGCCCAAGGTTGCCGCTGACGGTGTAATCGGCGCGCGTGAAACCGTCAGGCATTCGCTGGTCGTGGTACGGCAAACTGATTCTCAACGCGGAAATTCCCACGCGGTTCAGCGCGCCGCACAACGCAACGTGCGAATCGGCCTGGCCGTTCCATTGAGCGGAAACGATGACGGCTTTGTCACCTGAAGCAGCAGGGAAAAACCGCGCCCCGACGATGTTGTTGTTTTCATAAGGCGTGGTGATGCTGCTGGGAAATCGCAGCCAGAATCCATCGAAGTCAAAATCTTCCGGTTGGCTGGGCAATGGCGTAAAGAAAGCTTCGCTGTCGGCGATGTGTTTGGCGTTGTATTGGCGAATGATTTCCAGCGGAGTCAAAATTGAGTCCGACAAGCTGCCAGCTTGTCCAGGTCTTGGTTGATTACCAATTGGTGTTTCATTGAAGCCACGACAAGCTGGCAGCTTGTCGGACCTGAAAGCGACTCGGTTGCTTCCGGCGGCTGCGCTTAGCTGCAAGGGCTCGCTGCTTTCGGCCAGAAATTCCAGTCCCCATTCAAACGGCAGCGTCTGGCGCAAGCCGACATCGCGCGCGTGCAATCGTTTTTCCAGATGGTGCATCAATGGTCGAAGCATAAAAAAAGAGCGCGCAGTATGTCACACGGCCTGGGTTTGCAAAAGTTTTCGCGCCCGCGCCAGCACGTCGTTGGCAGTGATGCGCGTCATGCAGCGATGGTCAATCGGGCAATCGCGATGCATGCAACGAGCGCATTCGATGTTGTCGGCGCGAATCAATTCTGCGTGGCGTCCGGTGGGCGAAGTTTCAAATTCATTTGTCGGGCCGAAGATCGTCAGCGTTGGAGTTCCCAGCGCCGCTGCAACGTGCGCCGGGCCGGTGTCGTTGCTGACCAGCAAATCGCATTCGGCCAACAATCCGATCAATTCGTTCATGCTGGTTTTGCCTGCCAGATTGACGATGCCCGCTCGTTTGACCCGGAAAACGACGCGTTCGGCATAATCCAATTCGGCGGCTCCGCCGATCAAAACGATTTGCGCGTTCAGCTCTTCGTTCAATCGGTCGGCCAGTTCGGCAAACCGTTCTGCTGGCCAGCATTTCGCGCGACTGTTGGTAGCTCCGGCGTTCAAGGCGATCAACGGGCGCCGGTCGGCGATGGCGAATTGGCGCAACATGGCTTCAGCGGCGGTGTGTTGGCTGGCCGTGGCAACCAGCGAAGGCAAAGGAATTTCCACCGTCGGTTGAAAGCGCTCGCCCAAACACGCGCGTTCGCACGCCGCGACGATGTCCAGATAGTCCAGTGTTTGATGGCGGTTTTGATAGTCCGCGCCGCGATGCAATCGGTGCGTCAGCAACAATCCGCGTCCTTGCTCCGCAAACCCGATTCGCAAGCCTACGTTTCCCATCCACGCCAGCAAAGCCGCTTCAAACGCATTTTGAAACAGCAACGCAACATCAAATTGCCGCTCCCGAAGTTGCCGAACTACGTCGAAAAATGCTTTCACGCCGTCTTCGCGGCGACGATACGGAATGACTTCATTGACCAGCGGCGATTCCTGAAACAAACCGGCAGTCAGCGGTGTCGCCAGCAGAGCAATGTGCGCGTCAGGAAACGACGCGCGCAGCCGTTGCATGGCTGGAGTCGTCATCACTGCATCGCCCAGCCAGTTGGTTCCTCGAATCAGTATGCGTTCCATTGTCATCGGGAAAGTTGAAGCTTGATCGCTTTGGCAATTTCTTCCGGCGTTTGATGGGAGTTGATGGCGATTCGCAGCGAAGCCTGCTGATACAGCGGCAAACGTTGCAGGTAGCGTTCGCGCGCAACTTTTTCAGTTGCCGCCAGTGGGCGAACCACTTTGTCATGTCGAATTCGTTGCCAGCACAGTTCAAACGGAGCGTCCAGCCAAATCATTACTCCGGCCTGTGACATCAACTCGCGGTTTTCGCTGCGAGTGATGGCTCCGCCGCCGGGCGCGACGATTGCCGAACAGCTTGCCGCTTCACGCAACGCTTCGGTTTCCAGTTGTCGGAATCGTTCTTCGCCTTCGCGCGCGATCAAATCGGAAATGAAACAACCGGCGCGCGCAACGATCCATTCGTCCAAATCAATAAAACGACGGTCGAGCAGGCTGGCAAGCGCTGCTCCGACCGTCGTTTTGCCGCTGGCCATAAAGCCCACCAGAAAGATTGCGGCCAGGTCCTGATGCGGATTGCGGATTGCGGATTTCATCTGCTGCAAAGTCTTACTTCAACGCCTTTTCGATTTCTGCAATCAACACGTCGCGATCAATGATGCCCATACGATGAAAGACCAGCTTGCCAGTTTTGTCGTAAACAAACGTGGCGGGCAACACGCCTTGCCAGTCTTTGAACACGACATCAATCATTTCCTGGGGGTCGTCTGTGTCTTGTATGAACTGGTCGGCGTTCGATTTCTGGTCTTTCAAAAACGCGGCGGCTTTTTTCAGGTCAGTCATATCGTCCGCCGTGATGTGAACGAACCGCACGCCACCTTTGGCGCGGTATTCATTGTCGAGTTTGACGAATTCAGGAAATTCCACCACGCACGGCCCGCACCACGTCGCCCAGAAATTCACCACCACCACGTTGCCTGCGCGTTGTTTGATCATATCGGGAAAGGCTGCCGGTTTCAGCGGAACGATTTTGGGCAGGGCTGCCGAACTGGCAGATGCCGGTTTTGCCGGAGCAGGCTTAGTTGTTTTGCCCGGAGCCGGTTTTGCCGTTTTGCTTTGCGCCAAATCCGAAGCTCGTTTGATGATGCAGCCCATCGCTTGAGTGTCGGCGACTGTCAACGGTTTTCCAGCCAGCAATTCATCCAGCGCTGCGCGCAGATTGTGTTGTTTGGCCAGCCGAATGTTTTGCGAATTATCAATGCGCCCTCTGTAACGAAGCACGCCTTCGGCATCAACGACATACACCTTCGGTGTGCGTTCGGCGGCATAAGCGTCGGCGACGATATTTCCTTCGTCTTTCAGAATCGTGAAGTTGATCTGGTTGGTTGCGGCGTACGCGCGAAGTTCGTCAACAGTTTCATCGGCGCTGGAATTGATGCCGATGAAATTGACTCCGCGTTTGGAGTAATCGTCGGCGACGGCTTTGATGCGATCTTTGTACAGATTCGAAATCGGGCAACGCGCTGAAAGAAAAGCAAGGATCGTCGGTTTGCCGCGATACGTTTTCAGCGCGTGCGACTGGCCGGACAAATCAGGTAACTCAAATTCCGGCGCCGCCGCGCCAATAGCCACCGCAGCAGTTGCCTGTGCAGGTGAGTTTGAATGGCCACTGGCAATGATCGCCAGACCAATGAGCAAAACTACCAGGATTCTTTTCATCGTTTCTTCTTCTCCTTAACAGTCGCGGTGGATTTCTTTTTGGCAGCTTTTTTGGTGCTGCGTTTCCTTGCAGGTTTCTCCGCCAGAAATTGAACCCGGTCATAGATGTCGGCCAGTTTCAGCGTGCATTTAATGGATTTAAGCGTCACGCTGGTTTCCAATCCCTGATGAACGCGATACGTCCAGCTTTCGTCCCTCTGGCGGGAAAAATGTTCGACGGTTGGGCTGGTCTGGGAAATCAGCACGTAATCCTTCAAGCTCGAACTCCAGTTTAGGTATCGAAAGAACTTTTCTCCCCGGTCGTAGTTTTCAGTCGAAGGCGAAAGCACTTCAAAAATAACAGTCGGATTGGTGATGACATCCTGGTATTCGTCGTGGAATGTGGCTTCGCCGCAGATCACAAAAAAGTCCGGGTAGGAATACATTCCTTTTTGGCTGCGGGCGAATTGAGGGCGCTGGCCAGTGCGAATTTTGGAATTTCCGTTTCGTCCACGACACGGCGTCCCGCGCAATTGAGGAACCAAAATGCCGCCAAGATTGGCAATGATTTCTCCGTGCGCCCAACTTTCGCCGGCCATTTCAAAAATGTATCCGTCAATGTATTCGTGCCGCTCGTCTGTCGCGCGTTCCATTGCCAAGTATTCTTCTTCCGTCTTTAAAGGTTCTGCCAAGGCTACAGCCATAAACCCTCCAACTAAACAAAAACAGGCTCAGGATACTGCGAACTGCCCGCTGTGAACTGCAAACTGACTTACAGTTTTTCGGCCACCGACTTGGCTTGCAGAAACAAGCCCAGGTAATCGCGCCCGCCTGCTTTGGAATCCGTGCCAGACATGTTGAATCCGCCGAAAGGATGCACGTCCACCAGCGCGCCAGTGCATTTGCGGTTGATGTACAAATTGCCGACGTGAAATTCGCGGCGTGCGCGTTCGATGCGGTCGCGTTTGCCGGAATAAAAACCGCCGGTCAATCCGTAAATCGTGTTGTTGGCGATGTTCAGCGCGTCGTCCACGTCTTTGGCTTTGATGAAGGCCAGCACAGGGCCGAAGATTTCTTCCTGCGAAATGCGCGCTTGCGGATCAACGTCGGCGATGACCGTTGGCTGAATGAACCAGCCTTCGTTGGCCAGTTCGTGGCGATTGCCGCCTGCGACCACGCGGCCTTCCTCTTTGCCGATTTCGATGTAACTGGAAATTTTGTCGAATGACCGCTGGCTGGAAACCGGGCCGGTGAAGTAACGAAGGTCTTTGACGTTGCCGACGGTCAATTTGGCGGTGCGTTCGGCGACCTTTTGCAGCACTTCGTCGTACACCGATTCGACCACGACGGCGCGCGAACAGGCGGAACATTTCTGGCCGGAAAAACCGAACGCTGCGGCAACAATGCCTTCGGCGGCGGCGTCCAGGTCAGCGGTTTCGTCAACGACGATGGTGTCTTTGCCGCCCATTTCGGCGACGACGCGTTTGATCCAGATTTGGCCGGGTTGCGTTTTCGCGGCCAGTTCATTGATGCGCAATCCCACGGCCATCGAACCGGTGAAGGAGATAAATCGCGTTTTCGGATGCGTCACCATGTATTCGCCGACCGTCGGCCCGTCGGCGGGCAGGAAGTTCAACACGCCCGGCGGCAATCCGATTTGTTCCATCAGTTCAACGAATTTGGCGGCGACCACCGGCGAATCGTCCGAAGGTTTCAGCACAACGGTGTTGCCCGCGACAATCGCCGAAGTCGCCATTCCCACGGCAATTGCCAACGGGAAATTCCACGGCGGAATGACAATGCCGACGCCCAGCGGAATGTAGCGGACTTCGTTGGCTTCGTCTTTCAGCGGCGAAGGCGTCAACGGTTGCGGCGCGTCGTAACGCAACGCCTGCCGCGCATAAAATTCCATGAAATCAATCGCTTCGGCGGTGTCGGCTTCGGCTTCCGCCCACGATTTGCCGACTTCGTACACCATCCAGGCGTTGAATTCGTTTTTGCGGCGGCGCATTTCGGCGCTGGCTTTGAAGAGGTAATTGGCGCGCTCTTCGGCGGAAACATTTTTCCAACTGGCAAACGCGTTCCAGGCGGCGGCAATGGCTGCATCGGCCTGCTCTTGCGTTGCGTGGTGAACTCGCCCGACGGTTTGTTTAATGGACGAAGGATTGACCGAGATATGTAAATCGCCGGTTTTGATTTTTTCGCCGCCGATGACCAACGGGTATTCGCGGCCAAGCTCGGCTTCGACTTGCTCCAACGCGCGGAGCATTGCTTGTGCGTTTCGTTCGTCGCTGAAATCGGCGAAAGGTTCATTCTTGAATGGATGCAGATTGATCATAGCGGGAAAATTCCTTTGGGTAAGAAGTTGATTCAGGATGGCGAATTCTACTCGACCAGAAGCTTGGCGCGCTACTTTGTTTGGAATGCGTTGACTGGTTTTAGCTCGGCGATTGTTGCGCCCAAATTTCCCGGCGCGTCATAAACGCTGGTGACGAATTCCGTCCGGCTCAGGATGGTGCGAACGGCTTCGCGCTGCACGCCCAGGCCTTTGCCGTGAATGATGCGCACGACCGCGAAACCGCGCGCCTGAGCCTGCTGCAAATACTCTTCGACGATTTCCCGAATTTGTTTCGGCGGGATCGAATGCAGATCAATCGTGTCGGTGATTTCCAGGACGACCGGTTCATTGAACGGGTCGTCCTCTGAATCAAACGGCGGTTCGGCTTCAGGTTGTTTTTCCGGCCACAGGCTGCGCCAGAGTTCGCTCAGATTCATTTACATCGGTTCGATGACTGCGCCCAGAAACAGGATCGCGCCGGTTTGTTGGTCGCGGATGGCCAGCAGGAACGGTCGGTCGGCAACGAAGTTGAAGCGTTCCGGCTCTACTCGCATGGAAGTCGTGGACATGCCGACCGAAGTTGCGGCGGCGGCTTCCGAACCTTCTTCGTTCACTTCCAGGATGGCTTTGTGTTTGACCTGCGAAATGAACAAATCATTTTGTTCGCGCATGCCGCTGAAATCGGCTTTGCCTTGAGCAAACGCGACTTCCATTCCCAACGCCTTGAGCGGATTGTTCAGATCGCGCGAATACTCCATCTTGAAACGCGGCAGCTTCACATCGCCCGGAGCGTTGCGAAAACTCCCCATCCATTGTTGCCAGCTTTGGAACGTCACCGTGCCTAGAAAGCTGGCGAGCGAGACGCCTTCCGCTGGCAAAAACAGATACAGACTCGCGCCGCCTTGTCCATACGGCAAACTGACCGCCTGGAAATTATTGCCCTTGAAGTAAGGGTAATTGCCCGATTGCGCCATCATAGGCGTTTGTTTGGTTTTGCCATCCGCCAGATGAAACGGCTGAGGTTGAGTTTTCGCCGCGTCGAATTTCTTTTGCCATTGGCCTTTGAAGTAGACGGCGTTGATCAGAAACATGACCTGGTCGCCGCCGATCTGTTCGATGATGGCAGGGATTTTGCCTTTGGTATTTTGACTGACCCAATCGTTGATGGTTTTGACGGCTTGTGGCGAAGCGAAATCCAGCGCCGCGACTTCGGCTCCGAAAAACTGACGATTGCGATCCAGAAACGCTGGATTGAATGGGACGCCTTGCCGCGCCCACAGCGAATTGGCGATCAGCAATTCGACTTTCGGATCGGCGCTTTTCAATTTGGCCAGCAACGCCTGGCTTGATTGATTGATGTCGGCGTGATTCATCGTGCCGTATTTCAACGCGCGTTTCATCGCCAGATGAGTTTCGCCCGCAGCCCCGTTGTAAGTCATGGCCAATGCCGTCGCCACGCTGAGCGGAGAACAGAAGACGTTTTTATCCTTGTCCTGTTGGCGAAGCTGCGCGAACAGGTCGAAGCCGAATTCGTTGTGGGCTGCGACCAGAGTTTCAAGATTGATTGGGGTTGCGGACATAGTGGAATCTCCTGCCGGTGCGGTTTCTGCTTTGGGCGTCTCGATTTGCGCTGGCGAATTGCCGGCGCTGGACGACCCGGCAACTTCGCAACCGGCAATGACCAACATCGCCGCCGCGCAAACGACTGCTGCTAACAACAATGATTTTCCTGTTTGCATGCTTTCCTCCTTTTCGCTGCGAACTGATGGTTGAACGAAAAGAGAATACGGAACAAACGGAAATAACGGAACTGACGGAAAACTTTTCTTCGTTCAGAGTACCGCCTTCAGGCGGCTGTGCGAGCTTTAGCTCGCCTGACGCGCCTGCGGCGCGTTTCCGCCTAAAGGCGGTACTCTGAACGCCGTCCTGCTCGGATGATTGACTTCAGCGATTCGGTTTCTTACTCTCCGCCGCGTTTCACCTCTACAGAAGTATGCAAATCATCGTCGTCAAATCCGCAGTGTTGACCGCTGTTGCAACCCTTGCTGTTGCTGCGCTGGTGTTTGCCGCGCGACCTTCGTATCAAGGAATCAGGGCAGGCAAAGCCGACGCCGATTATCTGGATTCGCAAAAGTGTCTGGCGTGTCACACCGATCATTTCGCTTCGTGGCGGCAAACTCATCACAGCCGCATGACTCAGGAAGCTCGGCCCGAAACCGTGCAGGGAGATTTCACGCGCGACAATTCGTTTGAATATCTGGGCGTCAAAGCAAAGATGGAACGACGAGGCGACAAGTTTACGATGACGCTGAATTTCGCCGATGGTCGCAGGCAGGTGTATGCGATTGATCGCACCGTTGGTTCGCGGCGCATCGAACAATACGTCAGCCGCCAAGGCGATCAATACGTTCGGCTGCCGCTGGCTTATGACCTGATGAATCGGCGCTGGATGAGTTTGAATGGATCGTTTTTTTATCCCGACGGCGACAATTACTTTCAGCATCGAGCCGTCTGGGATCAAAACTGCGTGTTTTGCCACAACGTCAAAGCGCAGCCGCAGATGGACACGAAAGTGCGCGGCAAATTCGCCACCGAAGTCGCCGAACTCGGCATAGCCTGCGGAGCCTGTCACGGCGCGGCGGCGACTCATGCCCAAGCGGCTTCTTCGCCGTTCACGCGCGAATGGTGGCGAATGACCGATGCCGAAACGCACATCGTCAATCCGACAAAACTTGATGCAGAACGTTCGATGATGATCTGCGGTCATTGTCACGGTCAGCGCGTGCCGCAGCCTATGGAGCGCATTCAGGAGATTCTGACCAAAGGCGATCCGTTCAACGCGGGCGACGATCTGGCGAAGTTTTATCGCCCGGTATCGCGCGACACCAAAATCGGCGAGTTTTCTTTTGCCAGCCGATTTTGGCAAAACGGTTCGCCGCGACTGACGGCTTATGAATACCAGGGCATTTTACGTTCGGCGTGTTTTCAAAAAGGCGAGCACGGCAATCGCATCAACTGTCTGAGTTGCCATTCCATGCACGAAGGCGACATCAAAGGACAGATCAAACCGGAAAACCGAACAGATAAAGCCTGTTTGAGTTGCCACCAGCAATTCGCGCAACCGGCGCAATTGGCGGCGCACACCGGTCACAAGGCTGATTCCATCGGCAGCCGCTGTTACGATTGCCACATGCCACGCGTTGTTTATGGCGTGATGGCGTTTCATCGCACTCACGACATCACCGTTCCCGATGCCGGGTTGACAGCTTCGCAGCTTGTGCCGAACGCCTGTAACCAGTGCCATCTGGACAAATCCGTCAACTGGGCGATTGCCGAAAGCAAACGATTGTGGCCGCGACGATTCGCCAACGCTCAAACCAGCAGCGATGAAATTTTCAATCAACCGGAAGGGCTGCGCGCACTGTTTGCCGGAGACGCTCTGACGCGAGCGATGGCCGCGGAAGCATTGGGTGGCGGTGGAGCGATGAAGCCCGATGCAAACTGGGTGACTCCGTTTTTGATTGAAGCCTTGAGTGATAACTATCCGATTGTGCGGTTTTTTGCGGCGAATGGGTTGATGGCGACCGGCCAGCGATTGCCCAAGCCGGATTATCTGGCGACCGAAACCGCTCGATTGTCGGCGGTAGAGCAATGGTGGGCGCGGTATCCGCAAGCGCGCCAACAAGTGTTTTCGCTGGCGACCGGATTGCGTGCGCGTCGAATCAACGTAGATGTCGAAGTGGGCGAGTAAAAATGTCATGCCCAAATTAGCCATTATCCATTGGCCATTGTTGGGCGGACGAAAAAAGGGATAGCGCTGAAAATGTAATGCTGAACTAAGCGCAGAGACACATAGAAGACGGAGGCTTCGCAGAGGAAAAAAGAGAGAAGCCGTTCCGGCCAATCTCTGCGTTTTCTTTGCGTTCTCCGCGCCTCTGCAGTTTAAGGCGCTCTACAATCCTCGACATTACTATTTACGCACAATCGAAAAAGCCTTTTACCTGTCGGTTAATGGTTAATGGGCAATGGCTGATGGGTAATTATTCCGTTCACAAAAGCTATGGCTGACACAGAAAAATCGAGCGAGAATCAATCAAACGCCTTACTGGCAATGCTGCGACAAGGTTGGTGGAGCGTCGCCGTCTGGATGACCGTCGGGTTGTTGCTCGAAGGCTTGCTCGGATACAAGGCGCCGAGTTACCTGAATGATCTGCAACGGCGCGAACTGTTCCGGCTGGCGCATTCGCACGGAACGTTACTCAACGTGGTGCTGATTATTGCGGCGTTGACGGCCCAACGATTCGGCGCGCCGCCCAAACTGGCGCAAACCTCATTGAGAATCGGCGCAGTGATGATGCCTGTTGGATTTTTACTGGCAGGCGTCTGGCATCCCGAAGGCGATCCGGGATTGGCGATCTGGCTGGTTCCGCCCGGAGCATTGCTGGTGATTTTTGGCGCGGTGGCGACCGCTTTGAGTCTGAAAAGCAAATAGACAGGATTCACTGGATATTTTCCGATCCTGATTAATCCTATAAATCCTGTCTAAAATTTTTGGATGGTTGACGGCTATTCCGCCGCGATGGCTTCTTCCAGCGCCGCTTTCATTTGCGGCGGACTGATAATGGGGCTGAAGCCGACAAAATGTTTTTTCACCTTGCCGTCGCGTCCGATGATGATCGTCTGCGGAATGCCGTTGCGCCCGTTCATCAATCCGATCTGCATTTGAGTATCCGCCCAGCCAATCGGGTAATTGATTTTGAACTCTTTGGAAAAATCCTTGACCTTTTGCTCGTCCATCGCAGGGTTTTCGTTCGTCAGCCCAACGACTTCGACGCCTTTGCTTTTGTAGGTTTTGGCCATTTCGATCAGATGGGGAATTTCCTGGCGGCAAGGTCCGCACCAGGTCGCCCACAAATCCACAATCAACACTTTGCCGGCATAATCGGCCAGTTTTTTGGTTTGGCCGTCCAGCGTTTTGAAGTTTGCCTGCAACACTGCCGGAGACATCTCTGCGGGCGGCGGCGGCGGTTGAGCCGTTTGTGGCTGCGCCTGTTGCGATTGGGAAATGGCGGCTTTCGGAGCTTCGTTTCCCTTGTTTTTGAGCATCACGGAACCGATGGCTGCAATCAGCAACACCGCCGAACCGATCAAGCCGATGGTCATCGGCGTCCAGAACGATTTTTGCGTAGTTTGGTTGTTAGAACTCATAACGTCTTTTGATGTTTGGGTGTGTTCGGCGGAACGTGGTTGGGTGCCGAACCTGTGACGGTTTCAGACCAATTGTTAAAACCGGGCGTTAGCATAGCGGTTGCCGAAACCATCGGCAAGCCAGCCATCGAAATAGGATGGGGTTACCGTTTGCCGTCCAGAATGTCGCGCATTTCCTTGGCGACTGTCAGCGGTGAACCTGCTTCGGCAATGGCTGCGCCGACTATGACCCCGGCCAGCGGCAGGTTTCGCAGCGATTTCAATTCGTTGACGTCAATTCCTCCGGCCAGATATACGGGCAAATTCACATTGCTGATCAAATCCACCATCGCCTGATGGCGTTCTTCACGGCTGAGTCCTTTGACTCGTTTGAATCCGCGCCGGTTGATGCACAACGAATCCACGCCCAACCCGCGCAACTCGCGCGACCGTTCTACTATGTTTGTCACACCCAAACTATCGGCCATGATCTGGCCGTCATACCGTTTGGCGGATTTCACCACTCTTTCAATGACTTCGTCCGAAGCGCAACCCAGCACGGTGACGACCGTCGCTCCGGCGGCAAAGGCTAGTTCCGCAATCGGTTCGCCAGCGTCCACCACCTTGATGTCGGCGACGATGGGGCGTCCGCGGTGGCGGCGACGCAACTCTCGCACAGCGCGAATGCCTTCGCGGATCAGCAAAGGCGTTCCGGCTTCGATCAAATCCACTTGCGCCGCCACTTTTCCGGCCAACTCCAATTCCTGCATCAGGTCCGGCGCGTCCAATGCCAATTGCAGCTTCATGCCTCTCCCGTTGAGGTTCTTTTCACTATTCCAGCGTCAATCGAGTGGCTTTTCGCTTTTCCACAATAACTGTGGAAATCCCTGTGGAAAGTCACTCTTTCTGGGGTTTAAGTCTATCTAAATTCGTCACTTATAGCAGATTGCACAAGGTTTCAACATTGCTGATAAGTTCAACTATTTCAGCAGATAACCTTTATGTCGCTGTTTTTCGCCAACGAAACGCCGACTTGGTAAAACCACCTGTGTCCATTTTCCACAGCCATTTTCAAAACCCGCTATTTTCGCGGCGATTTTCGCGCACTTAAAGTAGTTCTTGAAGCCAGGTTTTGTCATCGTGTTTCTGTGGTGAAACAGCAATGAAACAGCGGCGAGCTTCAAAATCCGTCCGGCTTAAAACGGAGGTTCTTCGCGCATCTGATCCAATCTTTCCAGGAAGTCCGGTTTGACCATAACCTGGCGCGGTTTGGTTCCATCTTCGGAACCGACGATGCCTTCGCGCTCCATCATGTCAATGATCGAAGCGGCGCGTCCGTAACCGATTCGCAAATGACGTTGCAACAGCGAAGTCGAGGCTTTCTGGCTCTTGACCACGATTCGCACCGCGTCGTCATATTTTTCATCTTTGGGGAAATCGCCGCCATCGCCGCCGCCGGCTTCTTTTTCGCTCAGGACGACGCTTTCGTTGTAGGCCGGATTACCCTGCGACCGAATGAAATCGCAGATGCGTTTACATTCTTTTTCATCCACGTAAGCGCCGTGAACGCGAATCAACCGCGAAGTCCCGGGTCCTAAAAAGAGCATATCGCCTTGTCCCAGCAATCCTTCGGCTCCATTGGTGTCAATGATCGTGCGCGAATCCACTTTGGACGACACCCGGAACGAAATGCGGGAAGGGAAGTTGGCTTTGATCAACCCCGTGATGACATCCACCGACGGGCGTTGCGTCGCCAGCACCAGATGGATTCCGACGGCGCGCGCCATTTGCGCTAATCGCGTAATGCTTTCTTCGACTTCGCGCGCGGCCACCATCATCAGGTCGGCCAATTCGTCAATGATGATGACGATGAACGGCAATGGTTGCGGAGCTTCTTCGTCATCGTTTTTCGGCTTCATGCCGGAAACTTCCTGGTTGTATTGCTCTATGTTGCGAACGCCGAATTGCGCCAGATGTTTGTAGCGGTTTTCCATTTCGGCCACCGCCCATTTCAGCGCATACCCGGCGCGTTTTGGATCGGTGACAATCGGCGTCAGCAAATGCGGCAGATCGGCGTAAAGTCCCAACTCCAATCGTTTCGGGTCAACCAGAATCAACTTCACTTCGTCGGGCGTGGCCTTGAACAACAGCGACAGCAGAATCGCGTTGAGCGCCACTGATTTTCCCGCGCCGGTTGCGCCCGCGATCAACAGGTGAGGCATCTTGGCCAGGTCGGCAGAATAGTTGGCTCCGTCAATTGTTTTGCCCAGCGCCAGCGTCAGCTTCGATTCCGAATCGCGGAATTTTTTCGATTCAATGACTTCGCGCAACCGAATGACTTCGCGTTTGTCGTTGGGGACTTCAATGCCGACGGTGGATTTGCCGGGAATGCGGTCAATACGAATGGATTCGGCCTTCAACCCCAGACACAAATCGTCCACCAGGCTGGTGATGCGGCTGTATTTGACGCCGGGATCGGGTTTGAACTCGAACGTGGTGACCACGGGGCCGGGACTGATTTGTTTGACCTGACCTGAGACGTTGAATTCCTGGCATTTTTCGGCCAGTTGCCGGGCGCGTTCCAGCAAATCGGCTTCGGCCATTTCGGGACGCGGCGCAGGAGGCGTCAGCATGTCGGTCGTCGGCAGTTTGTAATCCGCCATAAAGCGAGCGATTTTGGTCACCGCTTCGCCGATTTTTGAGGTGGATTTGACCGGAGTTTTGTCTTCGGTTTCGGCAGCGCGTTTGACCGAAGCTGTGGAAACCATGTCTTCGATGCTGCGAACGGTTCCGGGTGGCAGATCGCCAAACTCATCCGTTGCGTCTTCGCCGCCAAACTCATCATCCATGTCCGGCGAGTCTGGTTTGGTCAACCGGCGGGTGTGCGCGGCAGTTCCATTTTCGGATTCCGCTTTCAAACCGGCGGTTGATCGTCGCGGCGAACGAACCGATCCCGATGGCGTAGAAGAGGCGTCATCAAATTCGTCGTTGCCTTCGACCGCGACCTTGCCGTAATTGTCTGGTTCCGGTTCCGCAGTCAATCCGGCGGTTCTGGCGCGTCGTCCCGGAGGTTTTCGGATTGGTTTTGGCAGGGCATCTTCAAGTCCGGGATTGACGATCACAGGTGCGTGGGGAATGGGCGGCAATTTTCCTGATCCGGTTGTCCGTTGAATGGCGCTTTCACTGACTTTTTCCAGATGCACGCGCTCGTTCTTTTCGACGTACCGTTCCTGCCATTTGCCGTTGACCCATTTGATGAAAGCCTTGGGCAAGCCTTCGTCTGGATATTCGCTCGACAACGTATTCAACAACTGAGTCACGGAAAGCGGCGTAGCCAGCAACAAGCCGGTTATCAGTAACAGCACGAGCGCGACAAAGGCTCCGCCAATGCCGATATAACGGGCAATGCCTATGGTGTGATCCTTGATCAACCAGTAGCCGATAAAACCACCCAGTCGAAACGAATTCGGCTCCCAGGGAATCAGCGTCAAAAATCCGGTCAACGAGATAATCAACAGGAAGACTCCAACCAGTTCGGCTTTGGAGGTTTCCTTGCGAATGTCTTTCCATTGCCACCAACCCATAACGAACAACACGCCGGGCAACAACCATCCAGCAATGCCCAGCGCCTGGTAAATGAAACTGGCGATGTTCGCTCCAATCGGTCCGGCCAGATTTTTCGCGCGCCGGTACGCGCCCGTCGAAGTCCACGACGGGTCGTCTGCGTGGTAACTGACCAACGCCAACACGAAGACAAACCCGGTGGAAATCAGTATCAATCCCATCACTTCATTCCACGGGCTGTTTCTGGGAGGTTTTTCTGGGGTCTGAACTTCCATAGTTTTCTGAGGAGTCGGGATTCGGTAGTCAGTGGCTAATTTCCGACTCCCGACTCCCGACTACTGACTACCGTCTACTCTCTTGGACAATAAATACTCTTTGATGAAATCGTCCAGGTCTCCGGCCAACACGGCATCCACATTGCTGGTTTCGTGTTTGGTGCGAACGTCTTTGACCAACCGGTACGGATGCAGCACGTAATTGCGAATCTGCGAACCGAACGAAATGTCGCGTTTCGACGCCGCCAGTTTGTTCGTTTCGGCCTGTTTCTTTTCCAGTTCCAATTCGTACAGCCGCGATTTCAAGACCTTCATGGCCACGTCGCGGTTTTGGTGCTGCGAACGCTGGTTCTGGCAAGTGACCACGATGTTCGTCGGAATATGCGTAATGCGCACTGCCGAATCCGTCGTGTTGATGTGTTGACCGCCAGCGCCTGTGGAACGGTATGTGTCCACGCGCAAATCTTTGTCCAGAATTTCGATTTCGATGTTGTCGTCAATTTCCGGCGTCACGAACACCGACGCAAAACTGGTTTCACGACTTTGTCCGGCGTTGAACGGCGACATGCGAACCAACCGGTGAACGCCGACTTCGCCAGCCAGCAAACCGTAAGCGTAATCGCCTTCGATGCGATAGCTGGCCGATTTGATCCCGGCTTCTTCGCCGGGTTGCAGATCAATCTCTTCCGCCTTGAAGCCGTGTTTTTGCGCCCAGCGCAGATACATTCTGAGCAGCATTTCGGCAAAATCCTGCGCGTCGGTTCCACCTGCGCCGGAGTTGATCGAAAGAAACGCATTGTTGGCGTCGTTCGGACCGCCCAGCAACATCTGCGTTTCGCTTTCTTCGACATCGGCGGCCAGCTTGCTGATGGCTTCGCGCAGTTCGTTGGCTGAAGCTTCGTCTTCGGCGGCAAAATCAAACAACACGGCAATGTCGTCCACCGCGCGTTGCTGCGCTTCGGCAGTGTTGATGGCGCGTTCCAGCCGCGAACGCTGCTGCAATACTTTCTGCGCCTGTTCCTGATCGTTCCAGAAATCCGGCGCTGAGGCCTGTTTTTCCAGTTGAGCTAATTCCCGGCGTTTGGCATCAACGTCAAAGAAACCTCCGCAATTCGGCGACACGAGGTTTCAGGTCATCATATTTTCCGCGCAAATCCTGCAGCGCAATTGCGTCCAGCATTTCGATTCTTTACTCCTTAGGTTTGATTGTTTGAGTCGCGCAGCTTACCACAACGCGCTTTAGTGCGGGACTAAGCCGCTTGTTTCTGGAATTGAGTCTCTACTTCTCCCACCACTTCTTTGGCATCTGGCAAGCGCAAGTTAAAGATTTGACGCAATACCAATATCCCTTCTAAGCGACTTAGCCCATCAGCCATTGCGGTAGAATAAATTTCTTGAGGCGTCGCGCCTGTATTTTTCATCTGTTCGTATTTCACAAACCGTTCCGGGCTGGGTTCGTAGCAAACTCTTTCCCCAGGTTCTCTGGTAACTTCAGACAGTTTCTGCTTCAGAATTAGTTCTTCTCGGCTCAATTCCTGAAGTTCTGCTGCCATTTGCTGATGAAAAGAGACAGCTTCGTTTACCCGCTGCGCGAGCGCAGGCGAAGCTTTAATTTCGGCAGACTCTTGAATCTGCCGGAGTATTTTTCCGAGGCTTTCGTAGCTGACTCTCAACATGGTTTCGTGCATAAACTTATCTCCTTTTTCAGCTTTCAGCGAAGGACGGTTTAATGCCTGAATTGGCCAAAAACAGTTTCGTACATTCTCAGGTATCGAATGGCGATTTTTTCAACAAAGTCTTCTTCAACCAAAAGATCGGGATTAGTGACAATCTCAAGCGCTTTTGGGTTGCCGTTTCTGGCTTTCCGTATCAATCGTAAATGCATTTCTTCATGAACCAAAGTTTTGAAAAGCTCGGAATCACGAACAAGGGCTACTTCTCCGATCTTGATGGCTTCGCATCCAGGTGAGATGACGGCGCTGCCGGAAGCTGACAACCACATATCGAATCTCAATGGAGCGGAAAAACGCAACCTGCCTTTGAGCGAAGCGGCAAACTGTTCGACATACATTTGTGGTTGGCGAAACCGTTCGGCATAGACCAATGCTTCTTCGAGCGTGTCGAATGTCGGCGGTGAAATCTCAACATCGCGGAGCACCTTCGCCATAATTTATCTTCATTCAATAAGCCGCTTCCGTGTATTCGCCGAACACCGACCGCATTTTATCCGCAATTTCGCCCAGCGTCGCGTAAGTTTCGACGGCGGCGATGATCGGCGGCATGAGGTTTTCGCCGGAACGCGCGGCGGATTCGACCTGTTCCAGCGCAGCTTTTGCGGCAACGGCATTTCGTTCGGCGCGGACTTTTCGCAACCGCTCGATTTGAGCCAGTTCAAACGCCGGGTCAATTTTCAGCGTCGGGATCGAAGTTTCTTCTTTGATCTGAAAGCGATTCACGCCGACGACGATTTCTTCCTGCGCTTCGACCGCTTTTTGGAAATCGTACGCGGCGCGTTCGATTTCGCGTTGGACATAACCGGCTTCGATGGCCGAAAGCATTCCGCCCAGGTCGTCAATTTTGGCGATGTATTCAAACGCTCGGCGTTCGATTTCGTCGGTCAGATATTCCACGGCATACGAACCGGCCAGCGGATCGGCGGTGTCGGCCACGCCGGATTCGTAAGCGATGACTTGCTGCGTGCGCAAAGCAATACGGGCGGCATCCGCCGTCGGCAAGCCAAGAGCTTCATCCATGGAATTGGTGTGCAGCGATTGTGTTCCGCCCAGCACCGCGGCCAAGGCTTGGATCGTCGTGCGGACGACGTTCACTTCGGGTTGTTGCGCGGTCAAAGTCGAACCGGCGGTTTGCGTGTGAAAACGCAGCATCTGCGATTTCGGGTCTTTGGCTCCGAAACGATCTTTCATGATCTTCGCCCACATGCGCCGTGCGGCGCGGTACTTGGCGACTTCTTCCAGAAAGTTGTTGTGGCCGTTGAAAAAAAACGCAAGGCGCGGCGCGAAGTAATCCACTTCCAGTCCGGCATCAATCGCCGCCTGTACATAAGCAATGCCGTCGGCCAGCGTGAAAGCGACTTCCTGCACGGCGGTCGAACCGGCTTCGCGGATGTGATAACCGCTGATCGAAATCGTGTTCCAGTTCGGAACTTCTTTCGCGCAGAAAGCGAAAATATCTGTGATGATGCGCAGCGAAGCGCGCGGCGGATAAATATAGGTGCCGCGCGCAATGTATTCTTTCAGAATGTCGTTTTGAATCGTGCCGTTGAGTTTGTCCGGCGCAATGCCTTGTTTCTTGGCGACGGCGATGTAAAGCGCCAGCAAGATCGAAGCCGTGGCGTTGATCGTCATCGAAGTCGAAACCTTGTCGAGCGGGATGCCATCGAACAAGACTTCCATATCGGCCAGCGAATCAATCGGCACGCCGACGCGACCGACTTCGCCCTGCGCCAATTGGTGGTCGCTGTCGTAACCAATTTGCGTCGGCAGATCGAAGGCCACGGATAAACCCGTTGTGCCCTGTTCGAGCAAATACTTGTAACGGCGATTGGATTCCGCTGCCGTGGCGAATCCGGCATATTGCCGCATCGTCCACATTCGACCACGGTACATCGAACCATACACCCCGCGCGTGAAGGGGAACTTGCCCGGTTCGGACACGTCGGCAGCGCCAATGTCCTTCGGCGTGAAATGGTTTTTCATCTCAATGCCGGAAGACGTGGCGAATGTTTCTTTGCGCTCTTTGGCTTTTTTTTCAGACGACATAAAAGAGTTGGTAAAAGAAGATAGCGGCAAATGGCAATGGCCACATACCGCTGTCGGTTTTCGCCAGCAAGCCTTTTGCGCACTAAATCAAAACAAGCAACATTGGGACGTTCTTTTTCGACAGGATGAACAAGATTTTCGGCAGGATTTACAGGCTCCTTATTTCCAACAAGGTTCCGGTCAGTTTTGAATCCTGTTCATCCTGAAAACAATCCTGGCAATCCTGTTTCAAAGTTTTTGCTCTGATTTAGCGGATTCTGACTGTGACTTTATTGGTCGCTTTTCCGTTGATCGAAACGACCACATCCACCAAACCGGTGACGCCCGCCGGAATTTGTGTGTTGAGCTGGTCGAGTCCGGCAAAACCGCCCTGCGCGCCGATATATTGCACCGGCGCATCGAGTCCGCCGATGGTGACGCGCACCGTTGCCGGAGCCGCTTTTTTCATACCGGTACCGAACAGCACCAGATAATCGCCGACATCCAGCAGATTGGACGTGCCATCCGGGTTGCCGACCGCCGAGTAATTCACGCCATCTTTCGTCGCCACCGCCGCCGGAGCGCCCGTTCCCGAAGCGTTTGAGGTGAACAAACTGGCGGCGACTGAAGACAAATTCAACGTGCCACGCGAAATCGTGCCATCGCCGGTGATGATTTCAATCACCGCTTCTCCGGCGTGCGCCGTCGGCGGAATCAGGAAGTTGATTTGCGAAGGAGCGACGAAAAACAGCGGAGCCAATTCGCCGTTGACGCGAACTTTGGTTCCGGCCAGTTCCGTCGGCAGCGGAACGGTGTCGGCAATGGCGACCGCCGTTGCCAGATTGGCTCCGAAGGCTGCGGCGATGGCATCCGGCGCCAGTGCGTCGGCGGAAAAGTTCGCGGCGGAAACTGCCGCCACGGCCAGCGCCGATCCGCTGCGCGTGAATTTCACTGCCGGAGAACGCACGCCATCAGGATTGAGGACCGTCACGTCCACCGGCTGTCCCGGCGGCGCGTAGACTTTCCACAATTCGGACGAAAAGAGTTTGGTCGAAAGCGTCGCCGCTTCGTCGCGCGAATCCCGAATGCTGCGCCCGTTGATTTCGATGTCCGCAGCGGTTTGAAATCCGGTTCCGGTTGCGGCCAACACTCCGTTGGCGTCAACGGTCACTGCCGACAATTGCGGCGTCGAAGGCGTCACCGAAAACAGGTCCAGCGTAAAGGCTATAAACGCCAACGCCATTTCGTCTGTGGTTTCTTCGCCCCAGCGAACATCTTTTGGCGGATTGCTCGGATTGAACGGATTGTCCGTGGAATTGTCGAAGGTGCAGGTCAGTTTGATGCTGGAACCGCCGGGCGCACTGACGGGCGATTGATATAGATACGCGCCTTGCCAGTTGAAATCCCACGCCGGAACGTTGATCAGACATTCGGTCGGCTGGCCTGGGCGGGTCATTTCCACTTTGATGGTCTTGCCCAGCAAATGCATGTGCGGTGTGACGCCGACGATCTTGCCTGACAATAACGCGGGCACGTTGAAGGTTTGCGTCACGACGTGTTCTTTGGCCCCGGCGGGAATCGTGAACGTCGTGTTGACCAGCGGCAACAGCAGCATATTTTTCTGCACGGGCTTTTTGGCGAAATAAATGCCGACAGAGGTGCGGTCTGTTTCCGGTTCGCCGGTCGGGTGATAGTGCATTTGAATGACTACGCGGTCGTTCGGTCCGCCGGGCATTCTGGTTCCCACGCCTTCTGGCGCGAAATAACCGCGAATGCCGGGCGCCCAACCGCCTAGCATGAATGATCTGCCCGAAAGAATGTCATTCTCCGAAGTCGAAATATCGAAACCGGGACCGCCAAAGCAGGTGTAACCGGGGCCGGGATCAGCCGCATCCAGCGCGACGGATTTTCCGCCCGGATCAGGATACGCAATGACGTGATGCACGATTTTGCGATTGCCGGGGCGCACGTCCAGCCCTTGAACGTAACGATCTCCGCGCAACGCCGAAGCCGGAATACTGAAACAGCGATACGTGTCTTTGCCCTGCGGCGGAGAGTAATCCGCGCCAATGTCCATGACGTGATCCGGTTCGCCCAACGGCCAACCGTCAGGGAACGTCATCGGCGCAGGAGCATCGGACAACGCGCCTTCAGGCGAACCGCCATCCACCCAGGCGACGATGGTGTTGATTTCTTCCTGCGTCAATCCGCGCGCGTCTTTCAACTCCACGCACCCGGCAGCCGGTTTCCACGGAGGCATTCGTTTCGTCAAAATGGCTTCGCGAATGGCTCTGGCCCACGGACGAGTTTCCGTGTAGGTCATCATCGAAAACGGGCCGATGTCGCCAGGGCGATGACAGGTCTGGCAATTTTGCTGAAAGATGCGAACGACTTCCTTGTTGAAGGTGGGCGTCCCTTGTGCGCGCTTCGAGGTTTTAGCCGAAGCCGTGTCTTTCGAATCGTTGCCGACCGTTGTCGCGGCTTTCGTCGGTTGCCACAGATACAGCACCGCGCCAGCGACGAGCAATGCCACGGCGAAAACCAACATTGTGCGTTGGACAATTTGCTTCATGATGCGGATTCCTTTTTGTTGAATTGATTCGCGCCTGATTGTCAGGAAATACGCGGCGGATTGTATGAGCGAGCGAAATTGGCTGCAAGCGAAGATGAAAAAGCCGTAGCGTCATTGATCGTCGGATTCGTCTACGCCGAAATAACGCAACCATTCGTCGGCTTCTTCTTCGGCAACGATGCGGTCATTGCCGCCAGCGGTGTCAACGGCGTCTTCCAGCATCCGGCGAAATTCGCCGGAACGCATGACTTTGACACCGCAGACTCGAACACGTGAAGTCAGCTTGCCGTCCGAAGTCACCACCGTCAGGCTTTTCTTGTTCCGTTCGGCCTCGGCCAGTTCGACGATGCGTGTGTCGGCATCGGAATTTTGCCGGGCATACAGCACCTTCACTCCGCGAAAGCTGGAACCATCGGGAAACGCTCCATCGGGCGCTCCGTCAAATACCACCGTCAACCGCAGCTTTTTCACGCGTGCCAATCTTGCCAGATCATTCAGCAATTGCCGCCGAGCAGCCGGTTTGTCACTGAACCAGCTTTCGTACCCTTTGCCGCGTTGGCCAATCACGTTGTTGCCGTCAATCAAGTACATCTCAAAGGCCGTGTCAGTAGCCCGACCGTTAGGAAGGGCTTGGGTCTAGTGAAGAAAGCCCTTGCTTACGCGCGGGCTACAGACACTTGCGTCAGTGCTGCTGGGATTGTAGTGCCCGTTCGACAGCGCGCGAAGGAATGATCGTCCCCCAGCCTTGCCGGTCAACCAAAACGTCTTCCAGTCGGATGGCAGTGTCTATCAGGATGCGTTTGACTTGTTGTGGTGTCAGGCGCGGATTGGCTTCCAGCATTTGTGCGACGACCGAAGAGACAATCGGCGCGGCGAAGCTGGTTCCGTCCACGTGTTTGTAATGGCCGCTGATGACGTTGGCGTCGTGGAGTTTGATCGAAACCAGTTGGCGAATCAGATAGGCGGGCAAATCGCTGGCGGCGTCGAGTTGCTGGTCAATGCCCGGATGCGTTTTCAGCACGTCGCGCAATTCGGTATCCGGCGAATCCTGCAACAAATCATAGAGCCGGGCTTCGGCGGCGGTCGGAGTTCCCGGCAAAATCGGCGCCGCCAGCCAGATGCTCGGCGCGACGATTTCCGGTTTCTGCAATCCGTCAATCGTCGGCCCGTACGACGAGTGATAGGCCGTGTTGTCCTTCAGTTCGAGCGTGTTTTTGTCGTTGAACCCGCCAACCGTGATGACCGAAGGCGCCGACGCTGGCGGCAAAATCGCGTGCCGGTCTCCGCCTCCGGCATTTCCCGCCGCGCAAACGACGACGATGCCTTCGCGGACGGCGCGTTCGGCGGCTTGCGACAAACCGTCGGTCAGATACGAAGCTTCGTAATCGCCGCCGCAGGAAACATTGACAACGCGGATGTTGTGTTCAGCGCGGTGTTCGATCACCCATTCCAGTCCGCGCTGAATGTCTTCGTGAAGGATGCGATTGGCCGAACCGACTTTGACCAGCACCAGATTGGCTTCGCAGGCCAGGCCGCGATACGCGCCGCCCGAAAGATGCCCGTTCCCAGCCGCCACCACCGAAGTCATTAGTCCATGCCAACTGGAGTCATTTGGTTCGGTAAATTCCTTGTCAGCATGGCCATGCCAACTGGAATCATTCGGTTCCTTGAATTCGCGCTCGTCGAAATTCGGATCGGCGACATTGGCATAGCGCAAAATCCGGTTGCGAGGTTCGACCAGATCAGGGTGCGGATAAAACCCGGAATCGAGAAACGCCATGGTCACGCCGCGGCCAGCGAAACGTTCGTTGGCTCCGACGCGCAACGGCGTAGGCAAAATGTGATATTCGCCGTCGCGAAAGATTTTCGGATTGGCCGCCATTCGCTGGCGCGCGCCGCGAAACAGGTCGAGACAAGGCGGGCAAAGTCCTTGCTCCGGTTGCCAGCCCGGCTCGTTGGATTGAATGAAAGAGATAAGCGCTTCGTCCGCATCGTGCAAAGGCTGACGCCCGGAGCGGCTGCACAGCGGACATAGATTGTGAGACATACTTGCCGAATGAGTTATTGCCTGCCCAACGCAGCCGCGATGCCTCGCCGCATGTTGTCCAGGCCGGACGCTTTGTTGATGAAAGAAGTGTTGTCGTCCACCGGGATTCCGGTCAGCCCGCGCGTGGTGCGGTCGGCAGTGGAAATGATGACGGGAATGTGTTTCAACCGGTCATCCTGGCGGATGTGTTTCAAGACTTCGTAACCTTCTACAAACGGCATGTTCACGTCCAGAATGACCAGATTGAAATCACTGTCGCCGGTCAGAATTTCTATTGCCTGACGACCATCTTCGGCTTCGACGACTTTCAAATTTTCCGCTTCGGCCACTGCCGTCCACAGCACGCGGGCATCGCGGTCATCATCGGCAATTAACACACGTTCGGGCATTCGACTTCCTCCTGAATTGAATCAATTGTTGAGTGTGGGAAAGACGCCGGCAATCTATCACGGCTTACGGGGAAGGCTCAACGAGACGATATGTCCGAAGAGGCAGAATTGAGTTTTCCAAATAGCCAGGTTTTCGCCGACCTCCAATCGCGTTTGACAGTGGCCAGGGAAATTTCCAAGACGTCAGCGATTTCCTGTTCTGTCAGTCCGCCAAAGTAACGCATCTCGACAATTTCAGCCGCGCGCGGAAAAATTTCTGCCAATTCCTCCAAAGCCTCGTTTAAGGCCAGCAAGTCAATCCGTTGATTCAAGAAGCTGAATGGTGACGAGGTTTCACTGGGCGAACCAAGTTCTGCCCAATGCCTGTCGCCACGGTCGCGCACCTGACGATGGCGCGCGTAATCAATCAGAATGCGTCGCATTTGTTTTGACGCCACAACGAAAAAGTGCGCTCGGCATTTCCATTCCACTTGTGATCCGCCAAGCAGGCGAACAAAGGTTTCATTAACCAGCGCAGTTGGGGACAAGGTTTGGTAACCGCGTTCCTTGGCGAGATAGTTGCGCGCTCGCAGACGCAATTCGTCATACACAACCGTGACGATCTGTTCGGTAACACTCTGATCTCCGTCGCGCCAGGCAATCAAAAACGTAGTCAAGTCCGGCAAGGACACTCCACCCTCCAGAAAAAAGGAAAATTTTTGAGGGGGGCTTGAGCTATTTAAGCAGACTTTCCCGCATTAGGGGAGAGAACAAGGCAATTTTGAGTTATGAACATCGAACAATGGCAACAGGTTAAAGTGATATTCGAAGCTTCGCTGGAGCTTGAGCCTGCGGCGCGGTTGCCGTTCATCGCTGAACAGAGCTTTGGCGACGAAGCCGTTCGTCAATCAGCGGAAAAAATGCTTGACGACTTTGCCCAAGTTGAAGATTTTCTGGAAACACCGGCGCTGGTCGAATTCGAATCGCTCGTTTCGGAGACTGAGTTGTCTGACGAGATTGGTCATCTGATTGGCGCTTACCGTGTTATCAGTGAAATTGGGCGAGGTGGCATGGGAGTTGTCTATCTAGCCGAACGAGCCGACAGTCTTTATCAAAAACGTGTTGCCATCAAAAAGGTTTGGGCAGGGGGAAATGGAAGCGAGATCGAACGGCGCTTTGAACTGGAACGGCAGATATTGGCCAAGCTCGAACATCCGAATATCGCTCAGTTATTCGATGGTGGTGAAACAAAATCAGGACAACCTTATCTGGTGATGGAATATGTTGACGGCCAGCCGCTCAACGAATACAGTCAGCAATACCAACTTGGAGCGCTCGAAAAGCTCAAATTATTTCAGCAAGTTTGCGAAGCTGTCGGGTTTGCCCACCAGCATTACGTTGTGCATCGAGACCTCAAGCCCAGCAATATCCTGGTTACACATTCTGGGATGGTAAAGTTACTTGATTTCGGCATCGCTAAGATTCTTGCGCCAGAGACGGTAAGCGGGCTTTCGCTAGGGATGTCTTCAACGATTATGAACTTCGCCACTCCCGAATATGCCAGCCCTGAACATCTAAGAGGCGAGCAGGTAACCACTGCAAGCGATGTTTTTAGTCTTGGCATAGTGCTTTATGAGTTACTCACCGGACGTCGTCCATACCAGTTTCCGACGCGAACATTGCCAGAAGTCCTGCGTGTGATTGAGCAGCAAGCTCCATTGCGTCCTAGCCAAGCCATTGAGTGCATCAAACCAATCGGGACTCAGCGTCTGAAAAAACAGAGCAATGTATTGCAGGGCGACCTGGACAACATCATTTTGAAAGCCATACGTGTGGAAGCAGAGCATCGTTACTCTTCAGCAACTGAACTCAACCAGGACATTTTGCGCTTTCTGAACAACGAACCAGTCAGCGCCCGTCCGCTTACGCTGAGCTATAGGATTGGCAAATCTATCAAGCGGCATAAATTAGCAATGGGAATGACGGCGGTTTTTATATCTCTGGTGACGGTGTTTGAAGCAGTGCAATACAGGATTTCAAATTCTTCCGAGCGAAACGCTCGACACGGAGTCAGAATCGTCGTTAATAGCGCTGAGGACATCATCGCCAACGATGGCGTCTGCACCTTGCGAGAGGCGATGATCAATGCCAATACCGATAGCCAAAGCGGGTCGCGCGATTGCGCTGCTGGGAATGGCCGCGACATCATTGTTTTTAACATCCCGGGCGATGGGCCGCACACCATATCGCCACACTCGCAGCTCCCTGCCATTTCTGCGCCGCTTGTCATTGATGGGACAACGCAGCCGGGAACCAGTTGTACCATTCCCGGCGGTTTGAAGATTGAATTAAGCGGGACTGACGCAGGCGCTGCTGACGGGCTGGTTATCAATGCTGGTTACAGCATCGTTCGAGGTCTTGTCATCAATCGTTTTTTGCGTGATGGAATTAGTCTGCCATCTGTCGGCGAAAACACGATCTCTTGCAATTACATTGGCACGGATGTCAGCGGAACTCTTGCGTTTGGCAATGGCGTGCAAGGGATTGTCATCAACTCGCCAAATAACCTTATTGGCGGGGCAACTCCTGAAAGTCGGAATTTAATTTCAGGCAACTTGGAATCTGGAGTGTTGATTAACGTGCTCAGCGCCAATGGCAACCGCATTCAGGGCAATTTGATTGGAACTGATGTGACGGGCAGGCGACCGCTAGGCAATCGAGACAATGGAATCACCATCGGCTCTGCCAAATACAATCTGATAGGCGGCGAGTTCCCAGGCGCACGCAACGTCATTTCTGCCAACGGCAATAATGGCGTGCAAATTGACCGCGACGATCGAGCCAGCGATAACCGTATACAAGGTAACTTCATTGGGACGGACATCAGCGGCAAGTATGGCTTAGGAAATGGATTGAATGGAGTCGCAATTCTTGGCGGCGATAAGAATCTGATTGGCGGTTTGACTGCCGAAGCACGCAATGTCATTTCAGCAAACGGAGCAAATGGCGTCGGCTTGTTCCCTTACAATTCTTTCGTTGCCACGCGCAATCTGGTTCACGGTAACTTCATTGGGGTTGGGATTGAAGGCGATAGCGATTTGGGAAATCGTCTGGATGGTGTGCGAATTGAGGGGGGACAAAGCAATTTGATTGGTGGGGTTGAACTTGTGGCTCGTAATGTCATAGCGGGAAACAGAGCGAGTGGCATTCGAATTTTAGACACAACACAAGCAAGAGCGACTGGAAATCAGGTCCAGGGCAACCATCTCGGTTTGACTTCCAATGGCATATCTAAATTGCCCAACCGCACAGAGATAATTCTTTCCAGCAAAGCCACAGATAACCTTATTGACCAGCCAAACTTGATTGACAGCCGCAAACGACAGCGGGCCAAGACCCCCAAATAAATTTGCTTGAAAATTTTTCTTCCCGATTTGAGCTGAATTGTCCGACTTCCCCGCTTTATTGACGAAAGAAAAAATCTACCTGTTCTGGAACTGGCGCGCCCCGGTGGCTGGGGCGGCGGGCCTGAACGGAATCGAGAAAGGAAGAAAATACGATGGCTTCATACAGGAATCTTTGGGTTACTAATATCGCAGCGTTTTTGCTAGTCCTGGTTGTTTTGGTATGCGGATGGATTTATGGCTCGCAGGCAACCGTCAGCGCGAACATCCCCGCTAATGACATTGTGGCTTCCTCCCCAGATCGCCTGCTTGGTGCAGCGGAAACTCAGGATGCCAACGACCTGTTGGTTTTACGCTTCGACAACTCGCTCAACGGAGAAAATGGCGAAACTCCGACAACTGCCACAGGTACAAGTTTTCAAGCCGGAGTCCAGAATCAAGGCGTATTGCTGCCGAATCCGAACCAACTTTTTTATACGGCTGCGGGGAACATTAATGCCTCCGAAGGTTCCTTTGAATGCTGGCTGAAACCGACCTGGAACGGCAACGATGGCCAACACCATTTCATTCTGCAATATGGCGTAGGCGGTGGAATTCTCATTGGCAAAGACGGCGCAAACAACATGCGAATCATTCTCAACCGTTTCGGCGCTGCCCCCGGCGGAGAAGTCGGCGTGGCGTTCAACATCGGATCGTGGGTTGCCAATCAATGGCATCACATTGCTTTCACGTGGAGCAATACCAGCAAACAATTGGCGGTTTACATTGACGGCACATTGAAATCGCAAAATAGCTTCACGATCAACCTTCCCTCCATTTCCAGCACCACCTTTCAGATCGGAGGCGATGGCGCTAGTGCATACGTCCAGGCAGTAGTGGACAATCTGCGGATCAGCAATGTCGCGCGAACGCCGCAGGAAATTTCCAACCGGATGCTGGAAGGGTTGACTGTTTCAAGCTGGTCGCTGAATCCGGCAACCAGCAGTGTCGAATTGTGGCCGACTTGGTATTGGTGGATCACACCCACCATTACCGCCAACACTAACATCGGAATTCTGTCATTGCCGGTACTGGCGGCAAACTGGGAAAGTTCCAATCCATTGATTGCAATTTTGGAAACGGCAACAGGGCGATTCAAGGCTCTGGCGCCAGGGACAGCCGTTTTGACCGGCACGCTCAACGGCACGCAAAACGGTTTCACCATCAATGTTGTCGCCCCGGTTTTACCTCCGGTGGAAGAGACGATTGAACCATTTATGGCTACTCCTGCCGTTGGACATCTTTACCGCATGCCTGTCGCCATCATTCGATACTTCCCCACGCGAGACGGAGTTAATTTAGACCCAACTGAAACCGGCATCACGACAACGCTGGCTACGCTGAAGGCGAATGTCGAACAGATCGAACGACGACATAAATTCATGCTTGAAGAAGGCAGCAAATTCCGCGGTTATGGAAATGTCGCCGCCGCTGCTTCGTTAGGCTATCAGGTCGTCAAAATCATCACGGTTTATGAGGACATACCCCTGGGTCTCAGTGCAGGGGGGAATGCGTATTTTCCGGATTACAATCAAATTCTAGCCAGATTTGACGGCGCGAATCTGGTCAATAATCTGGGTGTAAAAGAAATCTGGATTGTGCAACAACATCACGGGCGTGTCGGTATCAACGAATCAAACATGTCCAGCCCGACCACAGGCGATATTTCCAACAGCTTTCGCACCAATGGTGATCAACCAATTTACAATCGAACGTATGTCACTTACGGAATCAACTACACGCGGTCACAAGCCGAAGCGACGCACAATCACGGCCATCAACTCGAGGCCATTCTCAGCCACGTCAATCAATTGCGCGACGGCAATACAACTTTGTGGTGGGGATTGTTTGCCAGGGCTGCCAACAATCCGCCTGCCCGTTGCGGCAATACACATTTTCCACCTAATGCGACGCAAGATTACGATTACACCAACCTGAATCTGGTGGCGAGCGATATTCTAAATTGGCAACCCGCCGGTGGGACTACAACGCTGGTCAATGCCAATACGTGGGGAAATGTACCCTACGCTTGGCCTGGTGGAACCTCGCCGCCGCAAGAAGTCGAATCCAAATGGTACATCTTCTGGTTTCAAAGTTTTGCCGGATGGGGAAATACAATTCCCTTCAACTCAGGAAAATTGACCAATTGGTGGGCTTTCACGGGCGACTGGGACAAATCCATTCAAGCCGGAATCGGTTTACATGAACCCGCCAATTGCAATTACGTGCTGTCGGCAACCAGTCAGAATATGGCTGCGGCAGGCGGTCCGGTCAATGTGAATGTGACTTGTCCCGGCGGCTGTAAATGGTTTGCATCAAGCAATGAGACTTGGCTGACTCTCGCCAGCGATGGAATTGGAAATGGCAATGGCGCGGTCACAGTTTCTGTTGCCGCCAATACCGGCAATACCCGCTCAGGCACAGTAGCCATTGCCGGTCAGCTTTTCACCATCAATCAGGGCGGCAACTGCTCGCCGATCACCATTTCGCCGAACACGTTGACGCCGGGAACCGCTGGAACGCCGTATCCTACGACGCAGTTGATGGCCAGCGGAGGCGTCACGCCGTATGCCTTCACGCTTGAATCCGGCGCTTTGCCGACAGGCATAACGATGGATGGCGCTGGATTGATTACCGGCACGCCAACCGTCTTTGGCACTTTCAATTTCACCGTTCGAGCTACCGATAGCAGCACCACTTGTTTTGGCGAGCAGGCTTATTCGCTGGTGATTAACCCGCCGTGCGGAACAATCACGGTCAGTCCGTCGAGCATGCCGAATGGCTTTGTCAGTGTTGCCTATCCGACGCAGACCTTGAGCGCGACGGGCGGGACTCCGAATTACACCTTCACGGTCAGTGCTGGCAGTTTGCCCAATGGATTGAATCTGGTTGGCAATTCGATTTCCGGCACGCCTACGCTGGCGGGCATTTACAACTTCACCATCAAAGCCACCGACGCGAATGGCTGTATGGGCACGCGCGCGTACACCGTAGTCATCAGCGGCAGCGGCCCCAACAGTTTGATGTTTTATCCGCTGGCGGCTCCGGTGCGATTGCTGGATACGCGGACGGGCGAACCGGCCTGCTTTACGCCAGGCGCGCCTGTCAATGGAGGCACTTCGTTGACGCAGTTGGCGCGCGGAACCTGCGGCATTCCCGCAGCGGCTCGCGCGGTGACGGGCAACGTGACAGTCGTCACGCCTCCCGCCGGAGGTTACCTGACGATTTATCCCAGCGACGCGACGCAGCCGTTGGTCGCCAACACCAACTACGCGGCGGGCGAAATTCTCAACAACGTTTTCACCGTAGGCCTCGGCAATGCCGATGGTTCGTTGAAGATTTTTGCGCAAACCACTTCGCACGTAGTGATGGACATCACCGGTTATTACGCGCCTCCAGCGACGGGCGGATTGTATTTCCATCCGCTGCCATCGCCGATTCGCTTGTTGGAAACACGTCCGAGCGAACCGGGCTGTTTCACTCCGGGCGCGCCCATCGCTGGCAACACCGAATTCACGCAACAAGGCACGGGCACTTGCGGCGCCGTGACGATTCCTGCGTCGGCGTTGGCGCTGGTCGGCAACGCGACGACGGTCAGTCCGGTGGGCGCAGGCTTCCTGACGTTTTTCCCGGCGAACGCGACGCGACCGCTGATCGCCAGCGGCAATTACGACGCGGGCGAAATTCTCAACTCGCCGTTTACCGTCGGCCTGTCGCCAACAGGGCAATTCAAAATTTACGCATTGACGACGACGCATCTGGTGGTGGACGTGCTGGGTTATTTCAGCCCCGACGCTGTGGATGCGAACGGAACGGGTTTGCTGTTCAATTCGCTGACGCCGACGCGATTGCTGGACACGCGTCCGAGCGAACCGGGATGCTTCACGCCAGGAACCCCGTTGAATGGCGGATCGGAAACTTCGCAAGCGGCGCGCGGCGTTTGTACGATCGCTTCGACGGCGCAAGCCATCGTCGGCAACGTGACGGTAGTGCTGCCCGCTTCAGGAGGCTTCCTGACCTTCTGGCCGAGCAACGTGACTCCTCGTCCCGGAATAGCAACTTCGAATTACGCGGCGGGATCAATCTTCAACCGCTACTACACGGTGGGATTGGGGACGGACGGCGCGTTCAAGATGTTCGCGCAAACGACGACTCACGTCGTTGTAGACGTCTCCGGCTACTTCGCGCCGTAAAGCTTGCCCGTTGAGGGCGGCAGGCTTTTCGGTGCAAAAAGCCCGAAGACGTGAAAGCGCGTCTTCGGGCTTGATGTTCGAACTTGTGGAAATTTATCAACAAAGGCTCGTGCCCTTTCAGGCAAATTCCATCGCCGCAAAACTAACCACCGAATCGTCGTCAATGTTCCACTGTTCATATCGCAGCAGCTCGCCGCGCGCTTCGGGGACGGCGCTCAGAAAAGTGTAGAGTGGCGAAAATCCGCACCATTTCAACCGATCCTGTTCGGGTTTGACCGCTTCAAAAAATTCTTCGTTGTCGCCGTTGCAAACCAGCCGCAACCGCTCCAGGTCTTCGTCTTTTACGGCCAGCATTTCCTCTTCGTCGGCACGCGCGCGAAGTTCGTCGCCGTATCGTCTGCCGACGTGAGCCAGATCAATGCCCAGCACCCAGAACAGTTTTGACCGATGCAGGTCGGTCATTTCGCCCAACGCATCGAAAAAGCGCATCACATTGTCGTCGTTTTCGGGCGCTTCGCCGTAATACAACGCTCGCGCGAATGGCCCGCAGAGGATCGGCAAAATCTTGAACTCCGAACCGAGCAGTTGCTGCAAAAACACACATTGAAACTCGATCGAATGTTCGATGCTGTGACAATAGTCTTCGTGAACGATGGAACCGTCCGCGTTTTCGGCGAGGAAGTTGACCAGTTCCAGGTCAGGTTGCAGCGTGCCGAGCGGCGTCACAAAGGGTTTGCGCGTCAGCCCAAACCGTTCCGGCTGTCCGTAATGCGAAGTGCCGAGCACGACAACGGTTTTGCCCTCTGCATGTTGTTTGGCTGCGCCGCTCAATCGCCCATAAGCCGCCGCATAGGATTGCCAGCCGCCGAACGGGCTGACGTGCGGAGCCGCCAAGCCAAGAATCGGTTTTGGGGCAGGGGACAAGCTGCCCGACAGATATTCATCCAGTTGCGTGCGCAATTCCGCCATCTGGTCCGGGTAGCCCGAACCCGCATGCGCCGGTTGGCGATGGGGGGCAGCGGCAAATTCCGCGTGGCGCTGGCGTTTCATACGCTCGAATTCTTCGGTTTCCAGGTAACCGTTTTGTTGCAGAACTTCGCCCAATGCTTCGATGACATCGCTCGGCACAAGCTGGCCAACCAGCCGCGTCAAATGCGCCTGACAATCGAGCACCGTGCTTTCGCCGTCAAAAAAGCTCAGCCCGGCGGCCAGCAGCGGTGGAATAATCAGGACTTCCTGGGAATAGCGAAACGGGTCGCGCACGACCAATCCGGGGCGTTCGGGAATCGGCGACGGAAACATATCCAGGCCACGTCTGAGAGCGGGTAGTTGTTTGTCCATAAGTCGTTTAAGATTCAAATTGAGTTAGCCGTGAGCATGATGCTTGGCGGCGTTACAAACGCAAACCGGAAAAACGTCTTTGAAACCTTTTTGTCCGGTTCTTCGTCTGTAGGCTTTGGAAAAAATGAGAGCAACCGACAAAACAATCTGGATTCGACTCTCTGCGGCGTTGATCGTCAGCCTGTTGTCGTTTTCAATCGCCACCGCGCAAAAGCCCAAACGCAAAAAAGCCGAACCGCTTCCGCCACCCGCGCCAACCGTTACCGCCGAAGAACTGAAAGAATTGAGCGATGCCGCCAGCAAATCGCGCGAAGGATTGTTGGCGGCGTCCAACACCTACCGCGAAAGTTTGCAGCGGTTGATGGAATTGCAAAAGCAGGACGAAGAGCGTGCTTCGGTTGCGTTCGAAAAAAACAAAAAGCTGTTGGAACTGGGCGTGTTGTCCCGAAGGGAAGTCGAAGAAAGCGAACAGATTCTGGCAGCCGCCAAAGCCAAGCTCGGCGAAACCGAAAAGCAGATTGAATCGGTTGATCATCTGGTGGCCGAAGTCGAAGCCGCCGAAGAACTGGCCAATCAACCTCTGCCGCCGACCGGAGAGTTTCGGGCCAAAGGTGCGCTGGTTCGTTTCGTCGGGTTGAGTCGCTGGAATTTGAGCGATTTCGGAAAGGTGGATGCGTTTTACCGGCTGAAGTTCGGCAAGCCGTTGCCAGTCAGCGCTTTTGGCCAGACGGAAACACATAACCGGTTGGGTTTCGATCACAGCAATGCGCTGGATGTCGCCATTCATCCCGACAGCGCCGAAGGCCAGGCGCTGATCGAATTTCTGCACGGACAGGGAATTTCATTCATCGCCATTCGCGCCGCCATCCACGGTTCTTCCACCGGAGCGCACATTCACATTGGGGCTTCTTCGCGGCGAATCACTACGAAGCAATAACGGCTCAGCCGTAATAGTAAGAGAAAATCGTACAAACGATTTTCCACATCCGGTCTGGCTCCGGAATGCTTTGGTGGACTTGAGGACTACCATAACCATAAAACCTGTATGCGCCGTTTAGATTGATCTCAACAACATAGGCCGTTCCGTCCATCACGATATCGTAATCTCGCAGGCAAAGAGCGTGCGGCAAAGTTAGAATTCCATCCTTTACCAGGTTTTTCCAGAACGCCTCCCAGCCAATTGCCGGCTCAGGTTGAGACAGAGTTGGGTTGTGAGTTTCTCCCTCCGCCATTCGCCGCAACATTCTGCCTTGCCATTTACCATTCGTTCTTGTCAGCACAAAGGCTTGAGGCGGAAGCGTCGAGGGTAACTCCCAGACGCGCAGTTCGAGGTCATCGACTGGCAATGCGCTTTTATGCAGTTCCCTCAACCCTGACATTGCAGTTCTCTTTTTGGTGTATGCCACGTACCACTGGAAGGAATCTTCATGCTCAATGAGAAGCTGTAGAGTCTCATCAGCGGAAAGTTTTGGCTTCGGAAGTGGACAAATACGAACACTCGACGTGATTTTTGGCATCAGCATCGTCACGCCATTTTGCTTGAACGGAAAATGCAGACGAAACAGCACAATCACAATCACGCCGCAAAGTAGTGAAGCGATCAAGCTTTGAAACATTGGAGTTTTCAGAAAAGAGTTTTTCATAGTGAGCAAAAGATTTTATTTTCGACTCAATGTTTCGCCTTCTCTGATCTTCAACACCTGATCGGCTTTTACGTCTTTCAGCGTGTCGGTTTGTCCGTTCGGCCAGAACACGTCAACGCGGTCGGCTTTCGTTTTGTCGCCGAGTCCGAAATGCAACCGCAAATCATCGTGTGAGTAATAACTGGTCTGGCTGAGCACGGCCTGGACTTGTTTGCGTTCGCCGACGGTGACGACAACTCGCGCGCCCAGAGCGGTTCGGTTCGATTTCACGCCGGTCAGCTTCACTTTCAACCAATGGTTGCCGTTCGCCAGATCATTTCTGAGCAGCGAAGGCGGTTCGTTCATGTTCATCACCAGCACGTCAATGTCGCCGTCGTTGTCGAAATCTCCGAAAGCACACCCTCGGCTGGAATACGGTGTGGTCACGCCGGAGCCGCTGGTTGCCGTGATGTCTTCAAAACGACCATTGCCGAGATTGCGATACAACTGGCGCGGGTTGCGATGCGGATACTGCGGGAAGGTTTTTTCGATTTCTGGATAAACGTTGCCGGTTACCCAGAAAATATCCGGCCAACCGTCGTTGTCCACGTCGGGCATTCCGGCGCCCCAACTGACATATTTCGTTGCGCGGCCAAACCCTGCGGCCAGCGTCACGTCTTCAAACAAACCTTTGCCAGCGTTGCGATACAGCACAGGCGTGTCGTCCATGAAGTGCGTCTTGAAAATATCCAGCCGCCCATCGTTGTTGTAATCGCCTATGCCAAGCCCCATTCCGGCTTGCGGCTGTCCGTCTTCGTTGTAAGCCGTGCCGTTTTCCAGCGCGACATCTTCGAATGTCCCGTTGCCATTGTTGCGATAAAAAATGCTGGCCGTCGAATCGCAAGCCACGTACAGATCCACCCAACCGTCTTCGTCCAAATCTGCCGCCGCGACTGACATCGGATACCGCTCGAAAACTTTGCTGATGCCCGAAGCTTCGGAAACGTCCGTGAACGTGCCGTTGCCTTCGTTGCGATACAGCCAGTTGCGCGCAAACGGCAAACCTTTCGGGCCGCAATTGACCGGAATGCCTTTCCACGCGCAATTCGCGCTTTTGCCGGGTTCCATCGCCGTTTTCAAATCGAAGCTCAGGTAATTGGCGACAAACAGGTCCAGGTCGCCGTCGCGGTCGTAATCAATGAAGCTGCTGCCCGATCCCCAGCGAATGTTTTCAAAGTCAAGCCTGGCTTTTTTCGTGACGTCGGTGAACGTGCCGTTGCCGTTGTTTTTGTAAAGCACGTTTGCGCCCCAATAGGTCACAAACAAATCGTCAAAACCGTCGTTGTCGAAATCGCCGACGCTCAAGCCCGAAGCGAATCCGGTTTTGGTAAATCCGGCTTTGGCCGTCACGTCGGTGAACGTGCCGTTGCGATTGTTTTTGTACAGTCGCGCAGTCGGCTCGCTGCCTTTGGCAAAAGGTTCCAGCCGCGAACCGTTGAGTGTCAACACGTCCATCCATCCGTCGTTGTCGTAATCGTAAAAGGCTACGCCGCAGCCGTTGGTTTCGATGATGTAGCGTTTGGAGGAAACGCCGCCGTAAATGATTGGCTGCGTCAGACCGGCTTTGGCGGCAATGTCAGTGAATTGAGGGGCGTTTGATTGCGGATTGCGGATTGCGGATTGCGGATTAGTTGAACCAAGAAGCAAAAAAAACCAAACCGAAATTACGGAAAGAGGGAAAATTTTCGACAGGATTGACAAGATTTTTTCAGGATTTATGGGACGACCAAACGGCAACATCGCTCGTTCAGTTCCTGACAATCCTGAAGAAATCTTGGTCATTCTGTCGAAAAGTTTTGTGGCTTGCGTCCAATTCATTTGTCCGGGTTCTCCAGATTGCCTTGCAGCTTGTCGGCGATGGCGAATTCGCGCTTGGCATCTTCTGTTCTGCCAAGTTGCTGATACACCTGCCCCAAAATGTAATGCGCGGATTTGTTGTTCGGGTCGAACTGAATCGCTCGACGTAACATGCCTTCGGCGTTCGAAAGCTCTTTCTTTTTCAGGTACGACTTGCCGAGCAGAATGTACGGGCCGCTATAAAACGGATTCAGCCAGACGGATTTTTGCAGTTGCGCGATGGCTTCGTCCCATTTCAGTTGCCGTGTCAGCGCGTCGCCAATTTTGTAATACGCCATCGCATTGTTGGGATTGAGAGCGAGTTCTTTTTCCAGCAGCGCGATGCCTTCTTCGTATAGGCCTTTGTAAATCGCGCTCTGGCCGAGCAGGTAATTCGCCTGCGGCAATCGCGGGTCTTTTTCCAGCGCTTTTTTCAATTCCACGTCGGCGGCATCTTCCATTTCCACGCGAATCATCATCTGCGCCGTCAACAAATGGGCGGCGGCGGAATTCGGTTCGACGCGAAACATGCGCCCAAACGCAGCACGAGCTTTGTCCGGCTGACGCGATTGCACTGACGCCATGCCGAGCGCATAAACCAGTTCATTGTTGTTTGGAAACCGATTAACGGTTCGCTCTAGCTGCGGAACGGCTTTTTCCATCTGGCCAAGCAGGTAATAAGAAAGACCCAGCGCCTGCTGACATTCGGCATATTCTTTGGCCAAAGTGCTATCCGTTGGCGCGTTATCGCCCCAATTCACCATAGATTCCAAGTACACCAAAGCGCGTTGGTACTCACGCTTGTAGTACCAGGACAGGCCCATCAGATAAGCAACTTCCCTCGCATCGCGCGGTGCGCTGGCTAACCTATTGAGCTTTTCAATGACTTCGTCGTAACGGCCTGTGCTGAACAGCGCGCGTTCTTCGGACAAAGTGGCAGGACTTTGCGCTTGAGCAGAAACGACGAAACAAACGAGCAACAAGCAAAACAGAATCGGTTTCATGGCAATCAATGGAGATTGGGATTGTCGGTAATAAAGCCCTCGGCTTGTGCGGCGAGCAATAAACGATCATCGGCTGAAAGAAAAACCGGCGCAGTGAATCCCGCAATCAGCAAATTCATTCTGGCCTGTATCGCAGAAGCCAATTGCACAGCGTCATAAGCTCGCAATGGATGTCGTTCCAATAGAAGCTTTGCTTCGCCGATTAGCTTATCGGTTAAATCCACGGTTTCGTATTGTGCTGACCAAACATAGCTGATGACAGATTGGATTCGTTTGTATCGCAACGCCGTGACGCTTTTTTCGCGCACTCGACGATTCAGCGCGCTATAAAGTTCAACAAGGCTTATTTGCGTGGTGATAATTGTGTTGGCGGCTGTAGGGGCAGCCAGGTTGCGAACCCAAGCCGTTCCGAGTTCCGGGACATGGCGTTTCACCAACACGCTCGAATCAGCATAAAAAGTCGCCATATCTTCCATTCCTCAAAAGCGTTCTTCACGTTCTTCGATAATGATTTCAGACAACGGTTTATCATCGGCGAAAACCATGCCCAACTCTTCTTCCTCTGCCGGAGAAATGGGCATCACGGGCTCTGCCTGCCACAATCCGGAATCTTTCACCAACCCTGCTTCGACCAAAACCCGGTGAATATGAAGGCGATCTTCAGAGCCAGAAAATTGCGGTGTGGCAATCGGCTTGATTTCGATTTCGACTTCAGACTGCTCAGGCAATTCCAGCGGCTTCAGCGGACGAAACACACCGTTAGCATAAATTGCAGTCACTGTTTGACTCATTTCGACCTCCTCAAAAGTTGTTGAAGCGGCGAAAGCTTAGCACAAAAAAGAGGAGAAGCCCGCTGGACTTCTCCTCGCAAAACAGTGGCGTTGTAACAAGTTTTAGAACTTGAATTTCAGCGCGAACTGGAAGTTGCGCATCGGGTCAGCGCCGAAATACGCCGTCGAGTTGATGATGCCCAGGTTGCTGTTTTGATTCAGTCTGCCTGTGGAATCGAATGAACCGATGAACGAATCCGGGTTGCCCAGATTGGCGCGGTTGAAAACGTTGACCGATTCGATGCGGAATTCCACTTCCTTCGTTTCGGTGAACTTGAACTTCTTGAACAGCGAAGCGTCCGTGCGCCAGTAACCCGGTCCGCGCAGCGCATTGCGTTTCAAGTTGCCGAACTTGCCTCTGCCCGGATTTGAGAACGCAGACAGGTTGTAGCTGTATTTCGTTCCCGACAGGCTGTCGCCCACGTCGCCGCTGACGTTCGGGCGATTCGGGCCGGTGTCAATGTTGGCCCCGGCGTCATAACCCAGGTTGTAGGGCAAGCCGCTCTGAATGGTTGTGTTCGAATTGAACTGCCAGCCGCCCAGCGCGAAATCCGCCGCGCGGGAAATTCCCCCGCCGTAACGTTTGCCTTTGCCGAAGGGAAGTTCCCACACCTGCGAAAAGACGAAGTTGTGTTTGCGATCCCAATCCGCAGGGCCGCGGTTCAGGTTGGCGTCAAAGAAGAAATATTCGCCGCCATCCTGCAACGCGCGCTGGCGCGTGTAATGCGCCAGGATCGAATAGCTGTTCGAGAATCGGCGCTCGACTTTCAATTGCAACGAATCGTAACGGTTGTCGGCGCAATTGCAGAAGAAATCAATTCCCTGCGTCCAGCCGAATTTGTTGAACAGCGGACGGCGCTGATCGCGCGGAACAGTTCCGAACCCGTCCAACCGAGCCTGGTTGGCGTCAATCGCCGGGCCGTCGCCAGCAAACACGTGCGTGCCCTTGTTGCCGACGTAAGCCGCTTCGACCGAAAGTTTGTCGGTCAACTGGTACTGCACGGTCACGTTGTAAGCGTCCACGCTGGGCAGCCGTTGTTCGTCCGGCAACGCGCGCGCAAAAACGCCGTCGGGCAGGAAGAACTTGCCGCTCGAAGGCAGCGAGGTGTTGGCCGTGCCTCCGTTCTTCGGCGTGTTGTTCAAACCAAAAAACGCCGTGAATGCCGGAGCGCCCTGCGTCAGCGTGAAAACGCGGTCGAAGTTCGACGGCGCGTTCAATCGCTGCACGGCCAACACCGGCAGGTTTTGCGTCACCGAATGCCCGAACAACGAACCGAACACGCCAATGTCATAGCTGCGTCCGTATCCGGCGCGAACCACCAGCTTGTCGGTGAATTTGTACGCCAGGCTCAAACGCGGGGCGAAGTTGTAGCTGTTTTCAACATCGCCGTTCAGTCCGTTGCCGCCGACTCCGACGACGCTGATCTGCCCGGTTTCCAGGCTCAGGAATCCGGCGTTGCCGGCTTTGTTTATGGATTGCGGGTTGATGACATCCATGCGGACGCCGTAATTGAGCGTCAATTTCTGGTTCACGCGCCAGCTATCCTGGCCGTAATAGAAATGACGCCATTGGCGTTCGCGCGCATCGGTGCTGGAGCTGATGTAACGTCCGAAGTTCGTCACATCGCCGAGCAGGAACGTGGCCAGCCCAAGTCCTCCGCCCGCAGCGCCGCGTGTGCGTTCTTGCGCGAAACTCAATTCGCCCGAACGGTGAACGTCAGACGGCACGCGCAGATTGAAGGCGCGACGAACGTCAACGCCGAATTTGAACGTGTGATTGCCGGAAAACTTCGTCGTGTTGGTCACAAACTGGAACTGGTTTTCGTCCTGATCCAGCGGACAGTTGCAACGATTGACGCCCAGACCCGAACCGAAGTTGAAGCCGCCAATTGGGCCGCCAACGAACCCGGCGAACAAACCTGAACTGAACGGATCCAGGTTCAAGCCCGGAACGCCCACATCATTGGCCGTGTTTTTGCCAAAGTCGAAGGGCAGCACATTCACTTTGTAACGGAAGAATCCGAAACGGAAATCCGTTACCAGCGTCGAATTCCAGGTGTAGTCAAAGCCATACGCCACGCTCTGGTTGCGGACTTTGGAACTGCCGCCGAGCGAAACCAGTTCGGGGCCGCCGCCCGTGCCAAACGAAGTCGGGCCATTGCGTTCGAAATCGGCGAAGCTGTACCGACCGAACATGTTCAGGTTGTCGGTCAATTTGGTGTCAATGCGAACGTTGAACGTATCGCCGTTGAACGGTTCGCTGCCGGAAGCTACGAAGTTGTCGCGCGTGCCGTTGTCGCGACCGGGGGCGTTCGGCAACGGAATCAGTTTCAAGATGTTCACTGCTTGCGTCGAAATTCGGTTTGTCGGAATGATTCCGCCAGCGAATTCCGTGCGAACCTCAGGCGCGCCAGTGTTTGGATCAAAAATTCGCTGGCCGTAAGCGCTCAAGTTGCCCGTGCGGGCCGCCACCGTCGGAACGCTCAACAACCGCGAACCGCCGATCTTGCTGCGCGTTCCCTGGTAATCGCCGAAGTAAAAGAAACGATCTTTGACAATCGGGCCGCCAATCGAACCGCCAAACTGATTGCGGAGCGTGTCGGGAATGAATTTGCCGGTCAGCGAATCTTTCTGGAATTGCGAAAACGGATTGCGCGCTTGCAGCACGTCGTTCTGGCGGAACAGAAACGCTGAACCGTGAATGTCGTTCGTTCCGGATTTGGTCGAAACCGAAACGACTCCGGCGATGGCCTGGCCGAATTCCGCGTCGTAATTCTGCGACGTGATCTTGGTTTCGCCGATGGCTTCGAAGTTGGGGTTGATGACGATGATGCCCAGAATCGGGTCGCGGTTTTCCGTTCCATCAAGCTGATAGCCCGTGCCGCTGAAATGCTGGCCGTTGACCATAATCTGCGTTGACCCTTGTGGGTTTTCGCTGGCCGCGTGTTGCCATTGCAATTGCTGGGTTCCAGGCGTCAGCAAAATGAATTTGGTGAAGTTGCGGTCGAGAATCGGCAGGTCGGTCACCTGACGAGATTCAAACGTCACGGCCACGTCGGCGCGATCGGTTTTCAACAGCGGAGATTCCGCAGAGATGGTGATTTCTTCGCTGACGGCGCCTGTTTGCAAGGCCACGTTGGTTTCAGTTGCGCGGTCAACGTTGACCAACACATCAATGATTGTTGTTTTGAATCCTTGCGCTTCGATCTTCACGCGATACGTACCAGGAATCAGTCGGGTCAGGTTGTAATTGCCTGAAGAATTTGTTTCGGTCGTCCCGCTCACATTGGTTCCGGAGTTGGTGATCGTCACTTTGGCTTTGGCCACAGCCGCGCCTGATGAATCAGTCACCGTACCGAAAACGCTGCCGTACACGGCCTGCCCAAACACCTTTCCGGGCAAAGCCATTGCGCACAGCAGCAAACTCAACGCGAGGAGAGAGAGCATCTCTTTCTTCCTCATAGCTAGGTAGCCTCCTATGACAGCGCCAAAAAGCGGCATTTTGAGGGAAAAATTCCGCCAATCAGGCTCAGTCAAAAATAGTTAAGTAGTTGGGGATACGGCAGCCAGCGGCTGTTTGCTAAAAACAGCTTGTCTGCGCGTTCGTCAGCTTGAATATCATCAGCGTTTTCCCCTCTGACCACACACTTCAGCCAGCCGAACTCGTCGTTTGGTGGGGAACCAGCCTTTCAGCAAAGCCTTCAAAGCAAATCTGGGCACATCTATTTTTATTTTTGGAAATTCGATCCGGCCTTGGTGCGTGCTGTGTCGAGTTGAAGAAATCCTGCCATCAACTCAGGAAATACCGGTCAGTCAGTTTTATAATTTCCCAGCAAAGCGTTGTTTTGAACTTCAGCGACGCATCCTACTGATTTTGACGTGGCGGCAGATTAGTTCACTGGTAGTAGATTTGGGAGTTACGCAGGCGTATGATACGGTTACTTTCCGTTGATGCCTTATGTTGCAGTAGGTTACGCAGTTGTTACACGATGCCTGTAACGCTCGCGGGAGCGTGGCTGGGCAGACAGGTCAGATAATGATCCCCAGAGAAGACAAACTCGCACAATTGGAAAAAGTTCTGGGCGGGCGCACGCTTCATGGCTCTGAAAGCTTGCGAGCGTTTTTGCGGTTTGTCGTGGACAAATCTGTGGGGGGGCAGGAGCAACAACTCAAGGAATATGTCATTGCCACAGAGGTTTTTGGCCGTGGCAGCGATTTTGATCCGAAAATTGATTCCGTGGTGCGGGTTCAGGCCGGCAGGCTTCGAACCAAACTTCAGGAGTATTACGCCACCGAAGGCAAAGACGATTTGATCGTCATTGAATTGCCGAAAGGCCAATACACACCAGTCTTTTCGCTGGCTCAGAGAACGGAAGAGCGTCTGGCGAACGGAACAAATTCATTGGTCGCCCAATCGGCGGCGAATTTGGCGGATGAACCGTTGAAGAGTGGAACCGGTGATTCTGCATCGAAAGACCTGACGCTGTCCAAAATGGAACTGGCTTCGGCAGGACAGCCGTTGGCGCAGCCGCTTCCCGCTTCTAAAAGCTGGCGACTGGCTGTGCTGATGCTGGTCTTGGCGACGATTGTTCTGGGAGCAGTGGCGTTCAACTACCGAACGAAAACTCTAGAGTTGCGGGAATTGCTGGGGGACGGGCAGCAAGGCGATTTCAGTTTGATTGATCGGCAGGAAGTGAATCCTCTGTGGGGAGATTTTTTACGATCCAGCGAACCGGTGCTGATTGTTTACAGCAACACTCTGTTTCTGGGCACGCCGGATACCGGCATGAGGTCGCTCAAATCGCTGAATTCTCCTGGCAGCAGTTTGGGGTCGCCCAGCATTCCGCAGAGCGAAGTCGAACAAGTCAAAGAACCAATCATCGAACACTACACGGGAATCGGCGAAGTGATGGGCGGTTACTTTTTGGGTGATTTTCTGGCGCGGGTTCGCCATTCTTCTCGCGTCAAACGCAGCTTGCTGTTGACCTGGGAGGATTTGAAAACCGAAAACATCGTGGTGCTTGGTTCGCCGGCAGAAAACCTGTTTTTACGCGACCTGCCGCAGAAACAGGATTTGGTCTTCAAACAAATGCCGGACGACAACAACAGGCTGGATTTCGGAGTGCTCAACAACAATCCCAAACCCGGCGAACAGCAGAAATACTTTGCCAAACAGGATGGTCCTTCTCGCAGCCAGGTTTCCGAAGATTATGCCCTCATCAGTCTGTTGCAGGGCGTCACGGGCAAAAAGCGCATGTTGATTCTGGCAGGCATCACGACTCACGGAACGCAGGCCGCCGCCGAATATGTCACCAAGCTGGAATATATCAACGACCTGATTCAGCATCTGAACATCGCTCCTCCCGGCGCCCCGCCCAAACTGCCGATGAATTACCAGGTGTTGATGAAAGTGAAGGTAAACGGGGGCGTGCCCGTGCAGATTTCCTATGTCACCCACCACGTATTGGATTAAGAATCCGACAGCCGCCTTTCCATTGGTTCTGATGTTTTGCAGATGCGTTGGTCAGCCTTTATATTCTGGCGCGTGATGAACCGAATCTATTTGCTTTCCGTTGTCTTGTTGATTGCCGCAAGTTTGCTGTCGCTGATGGGGATGTCCATGGTGGCTTCGCAAGCAACGTCCGCCCAATCCGAATTCAAAATCTCCTTTACCAACATCGCCAAAACTGCCGGATTGACGCACAAAACCATTTACGGCGACGAACAGAAAAACAAATACCTGCTGGAAACCACAGGCAGCGGCGTGGCCTGGTTTGATTATGACAACGACGGCTGGCTGGATTTGTTTTTCGTCAACGGCACTCGCTTCAGCGGGATCGCCAAAGGGCAGGAACCGACCAATCGTCTGTACAAAAACAATCGCGACGGCACGTTCACCGATGTCACCATCAAAGCCGGATTGGCGCGCAGCGGATGGGGACAGGCCGTTTGCATAGGCGATTATGACAACGACGGTTGGGATGATCTGTTCATCTCGTACTTTGGCAAAAACGCACTCTATAAAAACAATGGGAACGGCAGCTTCACCGATGTCACCGACAAAGCCGGAGTCGGCGTGAACAAAACCAAATGGGGATCGGGTTGCGCCTTTCTGGATTATGACAAGGACGGCGACCTGGATTTGTTCGTCGGCAGTTACATTGACTTCGATGTGAAAACCGCGCCGACGCCTGAAACCGGCCCCTGTTTGTACAAAGGGGTGATGGTGGCGTGCGGGCCGCCGGGATTGACAGGTGGCGTCAATATGCTGTTTCAAAACAACGGCAACGGCACATTCACCGATGTTTCCGAAAAATCCGGCATTCGCAAAACCATTGGGACTTATGCGCTGGGCGTGTTGGTGGCCGATTTCGACAACGACACCTGGCCGGATATTTACGTTGCCAACGATTCGGCTCCGGCGGCGCTGTATCACAACAATGGCAACGGAACGTTCACCGACATAGGCGTTGAAGCGGGCGCGGCTTACAGCGGCGACGGCAAACCGCAAGCCGGAATGGGCGTCAGCGCAGGGGATTTTGACGGCGACGGATGGCTGGATATTTTCAAGACCAATTTTTCCGGCGACACTTCGACGCTGTATCGTAATCTGGGCAAAAACACCTTTGACGACGTGACCTTTGCGACGGGCATTGGATTGAATACGCGCTGGCTGGGTTGGGGCTGCGGATTTTTCGATCCGGACAATGACGGTTGGCTGGATATTTTGCTGGTCAACGGCCATGTCTATCCAGAAGTCGGCAAATTGACGACCGAAGCCGGATACGCTCAGCGCAAGGTGCTGTATCGCAATCTGCGAAACAAAACTTATCAGGATGTGACTGAAAAAATCGGCGGCGCGTTGTTGGAACCGACCGCCAGTCGAGGTTGTGCGTTCGGCGATTTCGACAACGACGGCGATGTGGATGTGGTCATCAATCCGGTCAACGAAATGCCTGTCTTGATGCGGCTGGATTCGCCAGCGCCGAAAGACGGCGGCAACAACTGGATCGCGGTCAAGGCGGTTGGCGTCACGTCCAATCGAAGTGGCATCGGCGCTCGCGTGACCTGCATCACCGAAGAAAAAACGCAGTTCAACGAAGTTCGCAGCGGCGGCAGTTATTATTCGCAAAACGATCTGCGGGTGCATTTCGGGCTGGGCAAAGCCACGAAGGTCAAAACGATTGAAGTTCGCTGGCCAAGCGGAAAAGTGAGCAAACTTAGTGATGTCGCCGTCAATCAGGTCGTTATCGTGAAGGAGAATTGAGCATCAGGTCTTCGGCCACTCGTCCATCGCGCAAACTGATTTTGCGGTCTGCCAGGCCTGCCAACTGCTGATCGTGCGTGACCAACAACAACGTCGTTTCCCGCTCTCGGTTCAACTTCAGCAGCAGGTCGAAAATGTGTCCGCCGTTTTTGGAATCCAGATTTCCGGTCGGTTCGTCGGCCAGCAGAATTTGCGGATCGTTGGCGAACGCTCGGGCGATGGCGACACGCTGTTGTTCGCCGCCGGAAAGTTGCGAAGGATAATGATGGCCTCGGTCGTGCAATCCGACTTCGTCCAGCAAGCTTTGCGCTTTTTCGTTGGCGCGGTTGACGCCCATGATTTCCATCGGCGTCAAAATGTTTTCGTACGCCGTCAGCGACGGAATCAGGTGAAACGATTGAAAAATGAAGCCCACCAATCGTCCGCGCAATTCGGCTAATTCGTCTTCGCTCATTTTGGTGATGTCGTGTCCGTCGAGCTTGATGCTGCCGGTGGTCGGCGCATCCAGTCCGGCGATCAATCCCAGCAAGGTGGATTTGCCGCTGCCCGAAGGGCCGATGACAGAGACAAATTGCCCGCGCGGGATTTCGAGATCGAGCGAATGAAGAATGGTGAGTTGTTCGCTGCCGCTGGCGACGACTTTGGAAACGTTGGAAAGTTGAATCATAGTTTGGTGGTCGGTAGTCGGTTGTCAGTGATCGGTTGACGGTCGTCAGTTGTCGGCTGCTGCTTGTCGGCTTAAGATTGCTCTCTGAAGATGACTTCAACAAATTCGGTGAAGAACCGACAACCGACCACCAACAACCAATCACCGTTACGGAATATGCCTTTTCAGTTTCTCAATTTCAAATCGCGGATTTCACTCTTGATGTTGCTGACGCTGCTTTTTGTCGGCTGCCAGCAATCGTCGCAACCCGGCAACCAGCGCGCAGAAAATGCCAATCCATTGGCCACGCCCGCTCCGGCGACGATTTCAACTTTGTCGGACGACCTGCCGACCATTGTCGCGTTCGGCGACAGTTTGACCGCCGGATACGGCTTGAGCCAGGAACAGGCGTATACAACGTTGCTGCAACGCAAACTGGATGAGCGTGGTTTCAAGTATCGTGTGGTCAATGCCGGCGTGTCCGGCGACACGTCGGCGGGCGGAGCGCGACGTATTGATTGGGCGCTCGAATCCGGCAACGTCAAAATCCTGATTCTGGAATTGGGCGGCAACGACGGATTGCGCGGTTTGCCAACGGCGGAGATGAAAAAGAATCTGGAATTGATTATCCAGCGCGCTCAATCGCGCGGCGTGACGGTGTTGCTGGCCGGAATGGAAGCTCCGACGAATTTCGGCGCTGATTACACGCGCGAATTCCGGCAGGTGTTTCGTGATCTGGCCAGAGAATACCAAACTCCATTCATTCCGTTTGTGCTGGAAGGCGTCGGCGGCGATCCACGAATGAATCAACCGGACGGCATTCATCCCAACGCAGAAGGCGAACGAATAATGACCGAAACCGTCTGGCGCGCGTTGGAACCGCTGTTGGACAGGCCTTGAGGCAAATTTCATTTCGACGGCGATTTCATTGACGGTTTATCGGGGCAGGCGTAAGCTTACCGCTCGGTAAGTTGACTTGCATTCGTTTCCGACAATCCAACCAGCAACCAGAGGAGAGAGATTATGAAATCACGCCAGTACAAATTCGGCCTCCTGGCCTTGAGCGTTTTTGCCGTCGTGTTTTTCGGGTTTGCCGTCCGTCAATCCAAGAGCGCGGCAGTAACCTTTACCAAAGACATTGCGCCGATCATTTATAAAAATTGCGCCGAATGCCATCGCCCAGGCGAAATCGCTCCGATGTCGCTGATGACTTATCAGGAAGCGCGACCGTGGGCCAAAGCCATGCGCGAACAAATTGCGCAAGGTTCGATGCCGCCGTGGAGCGCCGATCCGAAACATGGCGAGTGGGCAAACGATCCCCGCTTGTCGCAAAAGGAAATTGACACGATTGTTGCCTGGGTGGAATCAGGCGCGCCGAAAGGCGACGACAAGGATTTGCCGCCCGCGCCCAAATTCGCTCAGGGCTGGACGATTGGCGAACCCGATGCCGTCATTGAAATGCAGGAAGAATACACCGTACCGGCGGACGGCACGGTTCCGTACCTGTACTTTTCCATGCCGACCAATTTCAAGGAAGACAAATGGATTCAGGCCATGGAAATTCGTCCAGGCAATCGCGCCGTCGTTCATCACGTCATTGCTTATGCTCAAGACCCGTCGGTGAAAGACACGGCTCCGGGCGGCGAAGGCGAATTGCGACGTGGACGGGTTCATCTGGGCGGCATCACGCCGAACAAAACCGGCGTCGTGTTTTCACCAGGCACGGCCCGGTTGATTCCGAAAGGATCCAACATCGTTTTCCAGATGCATTACACGACCAACGGCCAGGTCAGCAAAGACCGCACCAAGATCGGATTCGTCTTTGCCAAAGAACCTGGACAGAAAATGGTGCAAACCGGAAACGCCATCAATGGCCGGTTTGTGATTCCCGCCGGAGCCGACAACCACGAAGTCAAAGCTTCCTTTACGTTCAAAGACGACGTGGAAATCAGTTCGTTCATGCCGCACATGCACGTTCGCGGCAAAGCCTTCAAATACACGGCGGTTTATCCCGACGGACGTTCGGAAATTTTGCTGAACGTTCCGCAGTATGACTTCAACTGGCAATTGACCTACATTCCGAAAAAGCCCATCGTGCTGCCGAAAGGCACGCGGCTGGATTGCGTAGCGCATTTCGACAACTCGGCGAAAAACCGGTTCAATCCCGATCCGACCAAAGATGTTCGCTGGGGAGATCAAACGTGGGAGGAAATGATGATTGGCTGGTACACCTATTCGGTCATCAAACCCGCGCAACCGCAGGCGAGTTCGTCATCGAGCAGTAAATAAATCTTTCGACAGGATTCGCAGGATTTTTCAGGATTTGAACGATCCTGTTGAATCTTGTGAATCCTGTCTACTGACAAAGTCGAAGCCTTTTACTTCACCTTCTTCGACAATTCATCGTGAACGCGCTCCAGCAATTTTTTGGTCGCTTTGATGCCGTCCGCTTCGCTCATCCTATCGCCTTCGTATTCGATGCCGACAAAACCACGATAGCCCGCATCCAAAACAATCTTCATCATCTTGTGATAATCAATTCCGGTCTCTTCACCGCGTTCGTCGAAGTTGTTCGATTTGGCGCTGACGGCTTTGGCAAAAGGCATCAATTCTGCAACCCCTTGATAGCGGTCGTAGGTTTCGGTCTGGCTGATGCGGAAATTGCCGAAATCGGGCAAGGTGCCACAATACGGATGATTGACCATCTTCATGACGCCCGCCAGCCATTGGCCATTGGATGACAATCCGCCGTGATTTTCCACCACGACATGAATTTTGTGCTTCGCGCCGAATTCACTCAGCCTGCGTAATCCATCCGCCGCCAGTTTTTGCTGCTCTTCGTAACTGCCTTTGCTTTGCGCGTTGACGCGTATGATTTTGCAACCCAGAAACTTCGCCGCTTCCACCCAGCGATAATGATTTTCGACGGCTTGCGTTCGTTTGGCGGCGTCCGGATCGCCGAGCGCGCCTTCGCCGTCGCACATAATCAATCTGTGTTCGACGCCGAAATCTTTGGCGCGTTTGTTCAATTCGCGCAGGTAATTCATGTCCTTCGCCTTGTCTTTGAAGAATTGGTTGACGAATTCGATGGCGCTGATGCCGAACTGTTGTTTCGCGGTTTTGGCGAAATCCAGGTTGTCGAGTTCTTTCTTGAACAGCGCCTTGTGCAGCGACCATTCGGCCAGCGAGATTTTGAAGACCTGTTTGGCAGCAGCGTTCGCCAGTGTTTCGCCAGCCACGGCCATTGCGCCAACGGCAGCCGATTGTTTCAGAAAGTCACGACGGTTTACGAGCGACAATTCGTTCACTTCGATCATGGTTTTGAGTTCCTTTGTTGAAGTTTGAGTTGTTGGGAAATAGACAGTAGCCAGTAGACAGAATGGCGTCAAATCAATCTTGCCAGTCCTGAGAAAAAAGCTCATGGAATTGACGGAAATAACGGAATCAACGGAAGTCTTTTGTTTATCCTTTCCGTTTGTTCCGTTTGTTCCGTATTTTCAGTTACTTTGTGGGCGGCGGTCGCAATCTTCGATCAAGTTGTTGCGCGCGCTCGAAAGCCGCCGCCGCGCCTTTTCGGTCGCCTTTTTTTCGCAACGCCAGACCCAGTTGGTAATGCGCAGGCGCGTAACTTTCATCTTTTTTGATTGCCGATTCAAACAGGTTGATAGCGGCGGCCAGATTGCCTTGCTTCATTTTTTGAATGCCGGTGTTGGTGTCAAACGTCGCCGCCTGATGATTGGATTTCAGTTGATTCAACCGAGCGGCTTCGGCGAATTCGGCGCGCGCGGCTGGCAAATCGCCTTTTTGCCGAAGCGCATTGCCGAGCGTGTTGTGTGTTTCCGGATTGAGCGGCGCAAGCTGAATGGCCGTGCGAAACGCGACAATCGCGGCGTCCAGTTCGCCTGTTTGTTGTAACGCCGTGCCTAGCGTGTAAAACGCTTGCGAAAAATCCGGTTTGGCGGCAACGGCTCCGCGAAAGGCGGCGATGGCTTCGTCCAGTTTGCCTTGCTGCATCAAGGTGATGCCGAGCGTGTAATGCGATTCGTGCAGCGATGGTTGCAGTGCAATGCTGCGTCGCAGCGCGTCAATCGCTCCGGCAAAATCGTCCTTGTATTTCAACGCCACGCCCAGGTTGTACCAGGCTTCGGCTTCGTTGGCATTGGCGGCCAGCAAACGGCGATACACATCAACTGCCGCTGCGTAATCGGCTTTTTGAATCAACGCCAGTCCCAAATTGTTGAGCGTCACTGAATTGTTCGGGTCGAGTTTCAACGCGGCTTCAAACTCTGCGACTGCCGCTGCCGCGTCGCGTTTCTGAATGAACGTCAAGCCCAGTTGATTGCGCGCTTCGATGAAATCCGGTTTCAGGCGAATCGCTTCGCGCAATGCGGCAATGGCGTTGTCAGTGTCTTCGTCAACGTACAGCGCCAAGCCGAGCGCGTTGAATCCGTCGGCGACTTTCGGCGCCAGCTTCACCGCTTGACGCAATTCGTCAATCGCTTCAGGAATTGCGCCGGTCTTTTGCAGACAGACGCCCAGGTAATACCGCGATTCAAAATGTTTGGGATTGAGTTTGGCCGCCTGACGCAACGGAGCGATGGCTTCGGCAAATTGATTGTTGAACCAGCGCGTTACTCCAAGTCGAAAAAATGCTTCATGAAAATCTGGTTTGAGTTTGATGGCGGCTTCAAATTCAGCAATGGCTGCTTCGATGTTTCCCGTCTGGCCAAGCGCAAACCCCAGCGCATTGTGCGCTTCGGCGAAAGTTGGTCGCGCATCGAGCGCCGCGCGAAACTCGTTGATGGCTTCGGCAAGCAGGCCTTTTTGCTGCAAGGCCAGACCTAGATTGGCGCGCGCTTCGGCAAAATCAGGCCGAAGCAAAATCGCCCGTCGAAACGCCTGCATCGCTTCGTCGCTTTGTCCGAGTTGTCCCAGTGCAGTGCCGAGCGCGTTGTGCGCTTCGGCAAATTCCGGTTGCAGCTTGATTGCTGCCTGAAGTGAACCGACGGCTTGCGCAGGATTGTTCCGCTGCAACGCCGCAAGCCCTCGTTGGTAATGTTGTTCGGCGGTAATTGGCGGTTTAGTTGTTTGGTTGCGTTGAGCGAAAGTCGGCGAGCAGGCCAAAATCAAAAACGAAAGAGCGACGAACGCAACGCTGGGAAAGCGCTGCGAGATTGATGGCGTTTGACGTTTGTTCATCGCCCAAAACTATAAAGGCTCGCCAACAGGGCTGCAACGAGAGCAATGGATCAACGTTTCAGCCGATCATCCAGGTCGTCGAAATCACGAATCAGAATCCAGTCAGCCTGTTCGATCAGGTCGCGGTGGTTGTACGCCTCAGAGCCGGCAATCCAGACCCGGCAATTATGCGGAATTTGTTCGGCGACGAATTTCAGTTCTTGTGCGGTGTGGGGATTTTGTTGATGAATGACGCTGATCAGCAAAACGCGCGATCTGGACAACTTCACGGCGCGTACGATTTCAGCAGCGGGCAGGTCAATCCCAAGATAGATGACTCGCCAACCTCTGGTGGCGGCGATCAAAGCGGCAATTAAAATCCCGAATTCGTGTCGTTCTTCTGCGGGCGTTGCCAGCACGATTGAATCAGCCGCTTCATCCGGCGGATACAGTCGAAACAGGGAACTGAGCAAATTGCGCATCAAATTTGTGGCGACGTGTTCGTGAGCGATACCGAAATCCTTGTGCGCCCAGCGGTCGCCGATTTCTACGAGCAATGGCGTGACAATGTGTTTGACGATGATTCGAGGCGGATACAACGTCGCAGCGCGATGAATTTCTTCGTCGGCGGCGACAATGTCGAACCGTTCGATAGCCGACAAAAACCGATCCCGCGAAATGGCATATTGATCCGGCGGTTGTTCTGTCAGCGAAAACGCTCCGATCGTCGCCGCCTGTTTGCTGCCCAAAGTTTCCAACTCGGAATCCGGCAAACTGGCAATCTGGCTGATCGAATGTCCCAATTCGACCGCCTGACGCAATTTCCTCAGCCGCGCAACATCAGAATCAGAATACAGCCTTGAACCACCTTCGCTGCGTTGCGGAACAACTGCTTGGTAACGTTTCTGCCAGACCCGAACCACATCTACAGAAAGTCCTGTCAACCGGCTGACTGCGCCGATCTTGTATTTGGGAATTGTCGAATAATCAATTGTTTGTTCTGTCATAATGGAATCATTTTGTTTGTTGTCTTGTTTTTGTCAAGATGAAAAATGAACGAAAGCTGGTTGACTTGTTTGAATTGCAATGTATTCTAGTGCGTGTCCAAGAAAGAGGAAAGACGAAAATTGAAATAAATGCTTGCTCAGGCCAGTGTGGTCTCGGCGAAACATTTGCAAACTAGAAAGAATGGTGTTGAAGCAGGGACGGCTCGCAACCTATTTTCGGAGGAAGCTATGAAAATTTTGATGACTGGCGCGACAGGATTCATTGGAAAAGCTCTGTGCAAAGCGCTTGCCGCCGATGGTCACGAACTGGTCGTGCTTTCGCGCCGCCCTGAATCCGCTGCGGCTGTTCCGGGAGCCAGGGCGTTTCGCTGGAATCCCGAAGCGGAAACTCCGCCGGACGAATGCTGGACAGATGTTCAGGCTGTGATTCATCTGGCGGGCGAACCCGTCGCCGCCAAACGATGGACGGACGAACAAAAACGGCGCATCCGAGATTCGCGCGTCATAGGAACCCGAAATCTGGTCAAAGGAATGAAAGCCGCCAACATTCCGCCAAAGGTGTTTATCAGCAGTTCGGCGGTTGGGTTTTACGGAAATCGCGGCGATGAACAGGTGGACGAGCGATCTGCGCCGGGTAAAGGATTTTTCCCGGACATTTGCACTGCGTGGGAACACGAAGCCGAACAAGCCAAAGAGTTGGGAACGCGTGTTGTGCTGGTGCGAATCGGGGTGGTGCTTGGTGACGGCGGCATGCTGGAAAAGATTTTATTGCCGTTTAAGTTGGGTGTCGGCGGCATTTTGGGCAGCGGACGGCAATGGTTTCCCTGGATTCATCTTGACGACATCGTAGGCATTTTTCGTCACGCCCTGTATGGCGAACATATCAGCGGCGTTCTCAATGGCGTCGCTCCGAATCCCGCCACCAACGCCGAATTCACCAAAGCGCTGGGAACGGCACTTTGTCGTCCGACGATTTTTCCCGTTCCTGAATTTGCCTTGCGAATTGTCATGGGAGAAATGGCCAATGCCGCGTTGGACAGCCAGCGCATTTATCCAACGGTCACATTGGAAACCGGTTACAAGTTTCGTTATCCCCAGTTGCAACCGGCTCTTGATTCACTGTTGAGGTAACACGATGCACATTTACTCACTCGAACAGGAGCAACTGATTCCGCTGTCGCGTTTGGAAACCTTCAAGTTCTTTTGCGACGCGTTCAACCTGGAGCGGATTACGCCGCCGTTTTTGAAGTTTCACATTACGACTCCGCCGCCGATTGAAATGGCCGAAGGGGCGATCATTGATTACGAACTGAAACTGTACGGCATCAAATTTCGCTGGCGCACGCTGATCGAGGCCTGGAAACCGGAAGAGTATTTTGTGGATCGGCAACTGAAAGGCCCGTATGTGCTCTGGCATCACACGCATACCTTTGAAGAAGTTGCGCCCAATCGCACGTTGATGCGCGATCAGGTGTTGTACCAAATTCCGTTTGGCATTTTCGGACGGCTGGCGCATTGGTTGTTTGTGCGCCGTTCGCTGAAAACGATCTTCGAGTATCGAAAACAGGTGACCGCTGAATTGCTCGGCGAAGTGAAGGAGTAGATTTCTTGGACGAACTCGAAAGACTGCAATCCGATCCGCGAGTAACGGTTCGCCGTCAGGGTTTGCCAAACACCGAAGGCGGCTGTGTCGTGTACTGGATGCAGCGCGCGCAACGCGGCGTGGACAATCCGGCGCTGGATGTGGCGATTACCGCCGCCAACGAATTGCAAAAACCTTTGGCAGTGTTTTTCGGGTTGCATCCGAACTATCCGAACGCGAATTTGCGCCATTACGCCTTCCTGATCGAAGGGCTGGCCGAAACCAAGCGTCGCGTTGAAGAGCGCGGCGCAGCTTTTGTTTTTCGTCCGTTTCCCAATCACGATCTGATTCGATTTTGCGAAGAAGTAAACCCGGCGCTGGTTGTTGGCGATGAAAATCCCATGCGCGAACCCGAAGGCTGGCGGCGCGCAGCGACGGAAAAACTTCGCGTGCCGTTTTGGACGGTGGACGCCGACGTGATTGTGCCGACCAGGTTTTTTGAAAAGGAAGAATACGCTGCGCGCACCATTCGCCCAAAGATTCATCGGCTGTTGCCGATCTTCTTTCAACCGCTCGAAAATCCTTCGGCAAAATTCAAATGGAAGGCCGCCGAGTTGCCGCAGAGCCAGCCGATTGACGAGACGCGATTGCTGGCCGAATTGCCCTTTGATCGCAGCGTGCAGCCGGTCAGCCATTTCAAAGGCGGAACCAGCGCCGGATTGGACTTGCTGAAAAAATTCGTCACGTCGGGATTGAAAAGTTACGACACGGCGCGCAATTTGCCGCATCTGCCGGGCACAAGTTCGCTGTCGGCGTATTTGCATTTTGGTCAACTCGGCCCGTTGACGATTGCGCTGGCTGCGCGCGAAGCCGACGCGCCGCAACCAGCCAAAGACGCTTATCTGGAAGAGCTGATCGTTCGCCGCGAAGTAGCGATCAATTTTGTCGCACGCAATCCGAATTACGACCGCTTGGCGGGGTGTCACGCCTGGGCGCTGAAAACGCTGGACGAACACCGGCGTGATCCGCGTCCGTATTTGTACACCGAATCGCAATTTGAAAACGCCGAAACGCACGACGACCTGTGGAACGCCGCGCAGATGGAAATGGTGACGACCGGACGCATGCATGGGTATTTGCGAATGTATTGGGCGAAGAAAATTCTGGAATGGTCGCCTTCGCCCGAAGACGCCTTCGACATTGCCGTTCGGCTGAACGACCGGTATGAACTTGATGGCCGTGATCCGAACGGATACACAGGCATCGCCTGGGCAATTGGCGGAAAGCATGATCGCCCGTGGGCGCCTCAGCGACCGATTTTCGGTATGGTTCGGTTTATGGCTCGCAGCGGCTGCGAACGAAAGTTTGACGTCAAAGCCTACATCCGCCGCGTCGAAATGCTCAGCAAAGGAATAGAACAAAAGTCATTGTTCTGATCGCCGAATGGCTAGCCGTCTAAAGCTTCGCCAAGTACAATGCCCGCCGCACGATCATTACACTTCCAACCCAAACAGGAGATTCACGGATGCAATTCAAAAGAGCTTGGACTCTGTTGTCGCTGATTGCGCTCGGCATTAGCTTGAGCGGTTGCGGACAGCAAACATCGGAAGTGGGCAACACCGACGCCCAGAAATCGCAAACGGCAGCAAAAGGAGCAGAACCGAAATTGAAAAAAGAGAGTTTTGGCAAATTGCCTGACGGCACTGAAGTGGACTCGTACACGCTGACGAACAAAAACGGCGTTGAAGTCAAAATCACCAACTACGGCGCAACCGTGACTTCGATCAAAGTCCCGGATCGCAGCGGAAAACTGGACGACGTGGCGTTGGGTTATGACAGCATTGATGGCTATCTGGCCAAGAATCCGCACATGGGTTCGCTCGCCGGTCGTTATGCCAACCGCATCGGCAAAGGCGAATTCAAACTCGGCGGCAAAACGATCACGCTGGCCAAAAACAACGGTCCCAACCATCTGCACGGCGGCCCGAACGGGTTTTACAAACAACTCTGGAAAGCTTCGGACGCCAGCGGTGCTGCCGGAGCCGCCGTTCGCATGACTTATTTGAGCAAAGACGGCGAAGAAAATTATCCCGGCAATCTGGAAGCGACTGTGACCTACACGCTGACCGACCAGAACG
>ERZ1066126.66-NODE-66-length-88607-cov-37.206489_pt1 | contig 88607 bp, 70 predicted proteins | sample MGYA00382773_ERZ1066126 | MGnify/ENA primary metagenome ERZ1066126 (study PRJEB33369, sample SAMEA5778356) | biofilm metagenome | biome: Industrial cooling water; feature: Water cooling tower basin; material: Biofilm | place: United Arab Emirates | collected... | reverse complement strand
CATCGCAGCACCCTACCTGGAAGTTGGATGTTGCACTTGAAGCTAGAGCCTAAGCGCCATTTAGGTGTCAAACAACCGCCGCCAACTTAAAGATTGGCAAGTAAAGTCCAATGACCATGCCGCCTACAAGTGTCCCAATGATGACCATGATGAAGGGCTCAAGTAGGCTACTAAGTGCATCGACGGCGTTATTCACCTCTTGCTCGTAAAACTCGGCAGCCTTTAAGAGCATCGTGTCAAGTGCGCCGGACTCCTCACCAATGGCCGTCATCTGAATTACCATTATCGGGAATAGATTTACCTGCCTCATGGCAAGATTCAGTTGTAGCCCGACCGAAACATCTTCCCTAACCTTCTTGGTTGCCTCGTCGTAGATGATGTTTCCTGTTGCTCCTGCGACCGTGTCAAGAGCCTCGACGAGAGGCACACCGGCACGAAACGTGATGGCGAGCGTTCTGCAAAACCGCGCAACGGCCGAATTATTCAATATATCCCCAATAACCGGAATTCGTAACATCACGCGATCGACGAATCGTGCGAAGTTACGCGAGCGCTTAATAGCCATAACGAAGGCGACTCCGGCACCGATCGCGCCGAGTAAAATCAGCCACCAGTATGAAACGGCAAATTTCGAGCAATTGACAATGAACTGAGTAAATGCAGGGAGGTCGGCTCCGAAGCCTTTGAACAGTTCCTCGAACTGGGGCACGACGTAGACGAGCAAGATAGCGGAGACGATAACCGCCACCGCCAACACTGAAGCGGGGTAGAAAAGCGCCTTTTTAATCTTGCCTTTCAGTGCCTCGATATTCTCCTTGTATGCCGCCACCGTCTCAAGGACCGTATCAAGAACACCTGCGGACTCTCCCGCGCGGACTAAATTGACATATAGCTCATCGAACTGGACTGGGAATCGCCCAAGTGACTCTGATAGCGAGGAGCCGCCCTCGACATCCGACTTAATGGCAATCAGCATCGATTTAAGACTCGGTTTCTTGATGCCACCAGCGATCATTTCGAAGCTTTGGACCAGCGGAACACCAGCACGCATCATCGTGGCTAATTGGCGGGTGAAAACGGCGATATCCCGCGCGCTGATGCTTCCGCCAGAGGCTCCAAAGAGCCCAGGTTTGTCAAGTCTGACACTGGTAACGGTAATGCCTTGCTTGCGTAGCTGAGCCTTGACCAAGGCTTCTGACTTTGCCGACTCCTCGCCGCTCAAGACCTTTCCGCGCTTATCTTTGCCACGCCACTTATAGGTCGTAAGTGTGTTTGCTTGCGTGCGCAATGTCGGTTTCAGCTTGCCAGCAGTTGCGGTAGCCATCGATCTAGTCCTTCGTTACGCGATTCATCTCGGCGAGCGAGATGATACCCGCCTTCGCCTTCTTGAGCGCACTTCGGCGCAAGTCAGAGATGCCGCTGGCGGCAGCAGCTTCCCCGATTTGAATTGCATTGCCGCCACTCAACACGATTCTGGCAATGTCTTCCGTGATGGGCATCACCTGGTAGATGCCGGTGCGACCCTTGTAGCCCTCATTGCACCCGGCACAGCCGTTTGGATCGTATAAAGTCATGCTCTTCATGTCGTCGCTAGTGAACCCTTCTGCGATGAGCGCGTGCTCAGGCAGGCTCAGGGATCGCTTGCACTCGTGCAAACGACGCGCAAGGCGTTGAGCGATGACTAACGTAACCGCAGAGGTAATGTTGTAGGGCGCGATGCCCATGTTCATCAAGCGCGCAATGGTCTGCGGTGCGTCGTTTGTGTGCAGCGTGCTCAGCACCATATGGCCGGTTTGGGCTGCTTTGATGGCGATCTCGGCAGTTTCAAGGTCGCGGATTTCTCCGACCATGATCACATCCGGATCTTGCCGCAGAAACGACCTCAGGGCCGCCGCAAATGTCATTCCCTGCTTTATGTTCATCTGAACCTGATTGATACCCGCGACGCGAATCTCGACTGGATCTTCAGCCGTTGAGATGTTTCGTTCGTCGGTGTTCAGTATGTTAAGCGCAGTGTAAAGGGAGACCGTTTTCCCGCTACCGGTTGGGCCAGTTACCAGGACCATGCCATAGGGTTTGGCAATAGCACTCAGGAAGAGTTGCTTCTGGTCTTCCTCGTAACCGAGCTTGTCAATGCCAAGCTTTGCCGCTGAGCCATCCAGAATCCGAAGGACAACCTTTTCGCCAAAAAGCGTGGGACACGTACTGACGCGGAAGTCGATGGCCTTAGTCTTGGAGAGATTCAGCTTAATGCGCCCGTCCTGGGGGACACGCTTCTCGGCGATATCCAGCGCAGACATCACTTTCAGACGCGCGGCAATGCGAGTGTTCAATTTCACTGGCGCACTGGCAACTTGCTTAAGGATGCCATCCATCCGAAAGCGCACGCGAAATGCGTGCTCATAGGGCTCGAAATGGATATCAGAGGCCCCGCGTTTGATGGCATCAACCAGCGCTTTATTGACAAACCGAACGACGGGAGTGTCGTCCCCAGACTGGACATCGACGCCACTGGAGGTCCCCTCGCCGTCATCATCCCCGGCTACAGATTCGAGGTTCTCCAGCCCTTCCGAATCCTCCATTGAGTCAGCAATTGCGTCGCCCTGGCTGAGCGCCTGCTCGATCATTCGTGTGAGCGAGTTATCGTCGACAATTACTGGCTCGACAATCATCTTTGATTGGAACTTGATCTCCTCAAGAGCGCGGTCATTCGTCGGGTCAGCCAGCCCAACGAACAGTCGGTTTCCACGCTTGAACAACGGAACGGCTCGATGTTTTTCGATCAGCGTCTGTTCAATGCTCCGGATTGGGGACTGCTTTAGATCAATAGCGCCGCCGTCTAGCAGGCCGACTCCAAACTCTTGACTGGCTGACGTGGCGATCGCTCTGGGATCTGCAACGCCGTTTTCGATCAGGTAGGCGATGAGAGGAATGCGCTGGCGAGAGGACGATTCTGCGGCGCGCCGCGCATCAGCGTCCGTAACATTCGCCTCAGCAACTAAGCGACGCAAGATGCCAGGAAGCACGCTGTTGGTCGCCGCCATTGAAGTCGACACGACACTCGCCTCAGAACCCAGTTGCTCGCATAGTGCCACGTCCCGCAACCTGGTGGCAACGTATCGACACAATCCCGGGCCAAGCGACGGGGCTATCCTGGTGTCTTGTTATTGATCGCCCGGCAGGCGGCTATGTCACTACATTCCACGGCGCCCCCAAACGACGAGGCCCGGCGATGCCGGGCCTCGCGCTTGCAAGACCAAGATTAGCGGCAGACGGCCGGGAGGTACTTGGCCACAATCGAGGTACCAGCTACGGCCTGCGTGCAATTCCAGGATGTGATGTCCGAGTTGGTAGGACCACCGATCACGGCTGAGTAGTTCAAAGTACCCGGAGCCTTGGAGGCGAGCGTGCCCGACGTTCCGATAATGATCGTTTGACCAGCGATCACCGGCGCAAGGCAATCCGCGGTGGCCACATCAGTACAACCAGCAGTTAATGTTGTCGGAAAAGCTGAACGCGAAGCGTAGTACTCGGAGAACGAAGTTTTGCAAGCGCCCGCAGCGGCGGCACACTCAGCAACGCGGGAGCGGACCAAGTAGTCCTGATATGCGGGGATGGCAATGGCGGCGAGAATGGCCACAATCGCGACCACAATCATCAGTTCGATAAGGGTGAAGCCTTTCTGTAGTTTCATAGAATCCTCATGAGTGGATGTCAAACACTGCGTTCAGCCGAGTCCAGGGCCGGCGTCCTGCCGATCACACAGGTCGGAGATACGCGCAAACCACCCTGCAAGCGGCGTGCCAGATCCATGAGGCAGGCACTGACGACCACATGTTGGGAAAACCCGCAGGATCCAGGTTTGCGCGTGTCAGCTAATGACGTGGAGCGTCACCTGTGGCCGACACGTCTGGCAATCCTTGTTGGTCGACCTCAGAGATGAATGTGACCCCGCGAATCGTGCGCGTGCAGAGTCCGCCCCGATGTTCCAGGATGCGCTCTAAGTACTCAGGCGGCGGGAGGCGATCATGGGGCTCAAGGTCTACGACGTAGAGCTTCCGTCCCGCGTATCTCTCTAGTTGTTCCTGTGTTATCGAATCAAGTACGGATCTCGGCATGGACGTGAACCCGCGTACGATTTGGTGAACAGCAAGGCCGGTTACAATCACGGCATTGCACTGGGCATCCTGACCTTTCAGAACCCGCGCGATCGCGGCAGCGTTGGTTGGTCGCTCCATGAGTTGAAGCGCGGGGGCCTCGATCGACCAATAGCTGCTTACCCAGAACGCGTAAACGCTGAGGGCCATCGCCGATCCAGCTGCGAACCTGCGATGACTTATGAAAGCGAAGGGGACCAGCGCGAGCATGCATAAGGCAATTATGATCGGTATAAAGTAGCGTGCGGTTACGGGGGTGTCCGGTTCGCCATGGAGATAGAACATGATAATGACTGGAAGTAGCGAGAGCGATGCTAATACGATAGTCATTGTGTTCAGGTTTGGATAGGGTCGCCGCCACGCAGTAACGACTACCAACGCGAATCCAACCACAGCGGCGAGCCCAACAATTGCGTTTCCATAATTGTAATATCCGCCGAAAACGATCACCTGCGCGAGAGCAGAGACGTTATCCTGGAAATTATTGACCGACCAAATCTCTAATGTTGCTTCGGGCAATTCGTTGTCGAAGGGTACTGCGCGGCGAATCGCGGCCGGTACCGCAAGCCACGGAAGTAACCAAATCCAAGCTTTTCTTAAGTGGGTGCAATCCGGCGAAAATGCTATTCTGGCAATAACAATGAAGAGCGCAAGGCCCGCGGCGAGCAATGATTCGTTGCGGATTTGACCGACCACTGCGGCCGCTGCCGAGACGACCAGCAACGTACGCCATTCCGGGCGATACCAGAAGGAGATAATCGAGTGGATAACCAGAAGGAGTACGGCAACGTTCATAGTATCGAACGTACCGCCCCGTGTATGGATAGCGAATACAGGCATAGCCGGCAACAGAATCGCGATCACCGGTACGACCGACGATGGCAAGAAGCGCCTGCTAAGCCTAAGCGATAGAAACAGGACGAATAAACCAGATAACCAACTTAATGCGAGACGATGGTCAGGATTGGGGCCAAAGACATGATCTAGTATTGCAATCCAGAGCGGAAAAAATACGCCACGCTTATCGAGCTTTTCGTAAAACGAAATAAACGTGCCATCATTCGAGTAAACTCCCGTAACGGCACCAAACGGCGATGAGTTAAAATAAATCCCTTGAGCCGTCGCAATCATGCTTGACTCGTCCGCTTCCATCACCGTTCTGCCAGGAACGGCTAGCAACAGTAAAATCGAAATACCAGTCGCCAGAGCAAAGTCAAAATAGCGGCAGTTCGTATCTCGATAGTCATAGATATACACGAGGATTGTCGCTATCAAGCCAATAGATGATAGCAACGCGATTGGGATTGACCAGTTTACGTACAGCCCTAGCCGGAACTGCTCAGGCGAAAAAATACCCACCTGGATGGCCAACAGGCCTGACGCTAGCAACACCAAAAGCCATTCTCGACTTTGCTGAAAAGCGAATCCGGGTGGGCTGACTAAAGCCAAGGATCGATCTCCAGAACTGCAACCAGCTTGCCGGTGGAGCGCTCGAGTAGGGCAGTCTTGTCTGCGTCCGGGTTCTTACCGCGGACTGGGACGAATCCGACGTCTTGCGGAGCCAGTCCGAGTTCCGACAGCGCACGGGTCAGCAAGGGCGCTTTTGGGCCGGCCAGCAACGCGTCCACCGGCTTGGCTTCTTGGGCGATGCGCTTTGCGTTGGTCGAGTAGTCCTCGAAGAATTTCGGATAACCGTTGATATCCTTTCCTCGCGCGCCAGAGGTCGCGAGGAAGAACTGGTCATCAGGGTTGGTTGGATTCGGCGCGGAAACCAGCTTCGGGCCGCTCCACGAAAGTACGGCGAACTCGGACTTTGCGGCCTTGGCAAGATCCGTGGGCTCAATGCTGGTTGCGGGAGTGACGTACAACATGTCCTCGCCCAAAACGAGGAACACGATTCTCGAATTCGCAGCAACGTGCATACCGTAAGCAAGCGCTGAAAGCTGCAGTGCCGCAATGACGGCGAGATCGAACTTGAGGCCGGACTTGTGGCGGTTGAATACCACGAATGTGCAGCACGGGCCGAGGATGACGTCGATGATCATTAGCAACATGAAAATTCGGGTGCCGCCGACCATTTCGCCGTAGGGCTGGGGAAACCAAAGCCCGAAGACAATGAATGCCGCGATGGTGGCGATCACAAGGCTGATTCCGAGATGGATAGCGAAGGCGCGGACGCGCTCCTTCATCGATCCCGCTGGGGCGGTGGTTTGCAGCAGCTTCATTGTCTTGACGGGTCCCCTGTCGACTGAACGGCGCGTGTCACTGTTTATAAAGAGAGCCAAAAAGGGGATCAATCGATCCCCAGCTTCTTCAACCGATACCTCAGAGCTCTGAACGTGATTCCTAGTTTCTTCGCTGCCGCAGTCTTGTTATAGCGGCACTCTTCAAGGGCTTTGGTGATGGCCTCGCGTTCGAGGCTGTCGATGTAGGTTTCGAGGCCGTCGCGGTTGGGGCTGGGCGCTTGGGTACCTGGGGCGCCCAAGCCAGTGCTGGCGAATCCCGTTGCGGCGATCAGCGCGGCGTGGGCCGCGTCGGTCGGTACGGCGGGCTGCTGGCCGGTGCGCGGGGTGAGGTGCAAGTCGCAGGCGCGGATGATGTCGCCGTCGCTAAGGGCTACAGCGCGCTCGAGGATGTTCTCGAGTTCGCGGACGTTGCCGGGGAAGTCGTAGCGGCTTAACGCATCAATGGCGTCTTGCCCGAGTTTGGGGCGGTTGATGGACCACTCGGGGGCGAGGCGGTCGAGGTAGCGGTTGGCGAGCAGCAACACGTCGTCGCGCCGCTCGCGAAGGGGCGGCATGCGCAGCTCGATGACGTTGATGCGGTAGAACAGGTCCTGACGAAACGCGCCGGTCTCAACGAGGCGCGCCAGGTCTTTGTGGGTGGCGCTGACGATGCGGAAGTCGACCGGAAGTTCGGCGCGGCCGCCGATGGCGCGGACGGTTTTCTCCTGGATCACGCGCAGCAGTTTGACTTGCATGTGCGGCGGCAGTTCGGCGATTTCGTCCAGGAATAGCGTGCCGCCGTGCGCGGCTTGCATGAGCCCGTCTTTGTCGCCATGAGCGCCGGTGAAACTGCCCTTTTTGTGGCCGAAGAACTCGCTCTCCATCAACTCCGTCGGAATCGCGCCGCAGTTGACCGGCACAAACGGACCGCCGGCGCGAGGCCCTTGCTCATGTATCGAACGCGCGGCTAATTCTTTGCCGACGCCGGATTCGCCGGAGATCAGCACCGGTGCCTGACTGCGGGCCAGTTTGACGATGGTCGCGCGCACGCGCTGCATGGCTTCGGAGTCGCCCAACAAGCGAGGCTCGGGTTGCGCCGCGCCTGGCGCGCGCTCAGCGCGCAGTTTCAGCGCGGTTTTGACGAGGTTGCGCAGGACATTCAGGTCGACTGGCTTGCTGACACAGTCGAAGGCGCCGGCGCGCAACGCCTGTACGGCGGCTTCCGCGTTGCCGTAGGCGGTGATCATCGCGACCGGGGTTTCCGGGTACTGGCGCGACATCAGCTCTATGAACTCGTGGCCGTTGCCATCGGGAAGGCGCATGTCGGTGAAGCACAAGTCGTAAACACGCGCACCCGCCAGTTGCCGCGCTTCCGCGAGCGTGGCAGCGGCATGCACCTGTAACCCCAAGCGCGACAGCGTGATGCTGAGCAACTCACGGATGTCGGCTTCGTCGTCGAGGATCAGCGCGTGACCTTTGTCCATGCGGGCCTTAGGTTACAGATTGGCGTTAAGAATAGCCTGTGCAACGCTCAGGCGGTCCACGGATCGACGAGTGTAATGCCGGTGCCCTGGAAGTGCCGAATGTTGCGCGTGGCCAGAGTCGCATTCTTGCATTCCACGATTCCGGCGATCATGGCATCTCGAAGCTCAATGGTCTTCCCGGTCTGTCGAGCGATGGCGCTTATCCGCGCAGTGCATTCGGCGGCTTGGCTATCGAAGGGCACGATGCGGCCATCGAGTTCGCTTGCCATGACGCTCGTGAGTGCACGATCCAACTCCAAACGACGCACAGGCTCTCTCACCAACTGCACGCCAAACCGAAGCTCCATCAGTGAAACCGAGTTTGCCCAGACCGCTTCGCGCGCCTGAACATCAAGCCAACGAAGGACAGCGACCGACGGCCTGGGTCGCATGAACTCCGAGAGCACGTTCGTGTCGAGAATGATCACAAATCAAATTGAGCAGGCTCAAGCTGCGCCGCAGGCATCTTCTCAAGTTCTACGCCGATTCCGCGAAATCGATCACGCAGGGCTGTGCCAAGTCCGGGTCTCTTCGAGATGAGTTCGGCCTCAAGAATAGCTCGCGCTTCCGCCTCCATGCTCCGGCGCTTAGCAAGCGCACGCTGTTTAAGCGCGTTCTTGACTGCCTCGTCGATGTTGCGAACCACAAGCTGCGCCACGGCAACCTCCATTGATATCGCGATATCGGACAATCTTAGCACGGACTTTGAGGCTGCCGGACATTCCCTGTTTCAGAAGCTGCTCGAACAAACGACCGACAACCGCTTACCCATGCTCACCCTTCAAGAACGCGGTCTGCGTCTCCGGTGCCGGCTGGCACCCGTACTGCTGGATCAGCAGATCATCGGTCGAATCGGCTTTGCGGATGAAATGTGCCACGCGCGCCGCGAGCACGTTGCGCTCGCTCTCGGTGAACACGTCTGCCGTGTGCACCACCAGATTCATGCGAATGGTGCTGCCGGTCAAATCGAAAGCGATCGGCGCGTGGTCCTCGCTCAACAGGAACTGAAACAAGCGCGTCAGATCGCGTGTGGGCGTTTGCGCCATGGGCGATGAGAAGTTCAAGTGCTCCGAGCAACAGCACCAGATCTTGATCGGCGCGCTGCCGACATGGAAGGACCAGTTGTGGTTGCCGTGGCGCGCGAGCACGGGATCGATGTCAGCCTGACGTAGTGCGCCCTCGACGAATTGCACCAGCGGGTGATCGTCGCTCGCTTCGAAGTAGTCGTCGAAATCGTGGCGCGACTGTAAGTCCGTGCCGCAATTCGGGCAGTAACGTGTCTTGCGGGTGATCAGCTCCTCGCAGGCCGGACACTGCACGCCGAAGTCGGCGCCCTGGGCGCGAAAATCGGCCACGAACTTGCGCACGTCGACCGCCGGAATGCCAAAACCCACGGCATCGGCCTGATTCAACTTGCAGGTCGTCACGGCGATGATTTCGCGGCGATCGTTCAGGATCGGCCCACCCGAGTTGCCAGGATTGATGGCCGCATCCGTCTGCACGAAGTACTGCTCATCGAGCAATTGCTTCGGATGGGAAATTACGCCCTCTGTGAGCGACAGCGGCAGCCCGACCGGAAAGCCCAGAATGTGCACGCTTTGTTTCGGCCGCAGCTCGTCGTTCTCGCTGATCGCCATCAGGGCGCCATCCACGGGACGCGACAGCCTGACGATGGCCAAGTCGCGATAGGGGTGCAGGCGTTTGACGGTCCCTTTGATGCGCGTCTTGTCGCGCATCTCCACCGCCACCTGGCGATACGGCGCGACTACGTGGCAGTTGGTCAGCAGATGCTCGGCGTCGATCAGGAATCCGGTTCCGGTACCGCCGCCGGTGTACACCTGATAAACGCCCAGCGATTCAATGTCGTCGTGAGCGATGTCGATGAGGTTCATAGGTGTGCTCCAATTGCGGGAGAGGCGGCAACCGACAGGCGCCACATGACGGGCGTCCGTTCTCGACTCGGGCGGCGTGAACCCGGACTCGCAGGCCCTTCATTCCCTTGCCCCCGGTTCATTGCCTTCTGATACGTCACCGCATGCTCTGCGCCAGGAGCTTCATCCACGTCGTCCTCACCCTCGCCGTGGCTGCCATACGTGCGCGCAATTTGATTGGCGTGCGACCACAGCGTATCGGCCGCTTCACGCCAGGGCTTATCGCTGACCGCATCGAGCGCCTGACGCAGGCTCTGCTCGATCGGCGCACTCCAGGTGTGGTGCGCCAACAGGTACAGGAAGTCGGCGACCAGTTCGAGCGACGCTTCGAGTGCGCGGCCCGCGGCGCGCAGATCGCTGGTGGCCTGCATCCGGCTGCCCGCGCCGAGCATGCTGGTCAGCAACGATGGCGTGCCTTCGTGCAGCGGCGAAATCGCATAGCGCGCATGACCCAGATTGGCGCGCAACTCTTCGCGACCGATCGCGCGCATTTCCTTAATGCATTTGGACAACGCCGCGTCGCGCTTGCTCGGATCCTCGTCGCGATCAGTGAAGTCGTCGGCGGCATCGTTCAATCTCTGCCGGATGCTGCCGAACAGCGGTAAGGTATAGCGCACCTGATTGACCGCGAATGCGCCCAAGGCGTCGAGAAAGCGGATGATTCGTCGCCGCCGCGATTCCACCATCAACGCATCGACAGCCTCCCAGTGCGCTTGCCAGATCGTCCAGGCGCGCTCGAATTCCTCGTCGCTGAGTGCGGTCAGGGGCTCGCGATCGGGTGTGGTGACGCCGAAGGCATCGATCAGCCACTGATCGTGGTTGTCGGCTTCCATGGCAATACGCTGCATCAATTCGATCAACTTCAGCGGATGCACCAGCGACAAGCGATCGCTGAATTCGAGCACCACTTGATCGCCGCGCAGCCGCGGTTGATACAGCTGCCCCGTGCCGGAGATCCGCGTCAGGAAGAAACGCAGCGCCGCGGTCGACGGCGGATCGCCAAGGGCCGCCAGATGCGCGCGCACCGTCAAGATGTCGTCGGCGACGCTGACGTAAACCCGCGCGGTGCCTTGCACCAGGCGCAGGGGCGACATCAGATCGCCGATTTCCATGCCCGGCAGCAGATAGCGCAACGCTTCGATGGCACCGCCCAGCGCATCGCCTTGCTCGAACAACTCGACCGCATGATCGCGTCGATAAAAATCTCGCGGCGCCACCGACAAGCGCTGCCTGATCGGCGCCGGGAGCGTGAGTGAAGAAATCGCCATTGCTGTCTCGATTACACAAGCGAACCCCCGAGTCTCGCAGTGCGGGGTAGGGGGTGCAAGCAATTGCGAACGAATGCGCTGTTTTCAAGTCTCACCTCATCATTCGCTAACGAAACGGCGCCCATGGAGGGCAAGCGCAAATTCTCTTTTGCCCCTGGGATGCCCGCTGCCGTCCCCAAAGCGGTGTCAGCTGCTAAGCTCCAGGGCGCCTCGTCAGCGCTGCCGGTGCCGTCGCAGGGCAACGACGAGCCTCACACCAGATAGTCTTTTCAGTCTGCATCGAATAGGTCGTGCATGACTTCCGGTCTTTCTAGATCCACCGCTAAGCGTTTAGGCTTCGGTTTCGTATCCTGATGTACCGCGCATGCGCCTGATTCGGCCATTCACCCAAACCCAACTGTTGCGTTTCGCCGGCCTGTTCACGTGGGCATGCGTAGGCGTGTCGTTGCCGTTTGTGCCGAGTCTGGGTGCGCCCGATGCCGATGCAGTCGTCGCCGCTGTCTCGGTGGCGTACCTGGCATTCGGCATTGCGTATCTGTGGCTGACGCGCGAGATGGACGGCGACGGGCGGCGCTGGGCATACGTTACCGCGCAGTTGCTGATGACCGCCAGCGCGCTGACGATCGCTTATCTGACGGGCACCGGCATCGCCGCCATCCTGCTCCTGGTCTGCGCCAGCGTTCTGCCCTGGGTGCTGCCGATGGGCTACGGCATGGCCTGGCTGGTGACGCAAAACCTGGCGTTGCTGCCGCTGTTCCTGTCCAGGCCCAACTTCAGCGCCATCGAAGCGGCGCTCCAGGTTGGCCTGTATCTGAGTCTGGCGACACTGACCTTCATCACCACTTACGTTGCGCGCCGGCAGTCCGAGGCGCGCGAAGAATTGCGCGTGGTCAATTCCGAGTTGCGCGCGACGCAATTGCTGCTCGCCGAGAGCGAACGCGCCGCCGAACGGTTGCGCATCAGCCGCGAGTTGCACGACGTCGTCGGCCATCATCTGACCGCGCTCACACTGAATCTGGAAGTTGCCAGTCACCTCGTGCAGGGCAAAGCGCTCGATCACGTCAAGCAGGCGCAAAGCGTCAGCAAACAGTTACTGGCAGACGTACGTCAAGTGGTCAGCGCCTTGCGCGGCAGCGACGTGATCGATCTGGAAACCACGCTGCGCGAGTTGGTGGCCTCGGCACCTGCGCCGGAGGTGAGATTGACGTTGCCCACACCGTTCAAGTTGGACGATGGTCGGCGCGCGCAGGTACTGGTGCGCCTCACGCAGGAAATTCTCACCAACACGATGCGTCACGCCAGAGCGCGGCACTTGTGGTTGAACTTCGCCCGCGAGGGCGATGTCGTTGAGCTGGTGGCTCGCGACGATGGCCGGGGCGCAAGCGAACTCAAAGCCGGCAACGGCTTGACAGGTATGCGTGAGCGGCTGGAGGTTTTTGGTGGTTCATTGGACATCGAAACGCGTCCAGGGTACGGTTTTGTCGTGCTCGCGCGTCTGCCCTTGGAGAGCAAACCATGATTCGAGTCTTCCTTGTCGACGATCAAACCTTGGTTCGCCAGGGCGTACGCAGTTTGCTAGAGCTGTCCGACGCGGTGCAGGTGATCGGTGAGGCGCGCGATGGCGAGGAGGCGGTGGTCGAAATCCCGAAAGCCAAGCCTGACGTCGTGCTACTCGATATGCGCATGCCGGGCATGTCTGGACTCGATGTGCTGGAAACACTTTCGCGCGCTGGGACGTTGCCGCCGACGATCATTCTCACCACATTCGATGAGGACCAACTGGTGCTCAACGGTTTGCGCGCCGGCGCGCGCGGCTTTCTGCTCAAGGACGTGTCGCTGGAACAGCTGGTCAATGCGATCAAGACGGTCGCCGACGGCGGTTCGTTGGTGCAACCGGGTTTGACCGATCGCCTGTTGCGCGGCGTTTCGACGCTGGAGAACAAATTCGCCAGCCTGGAAGAGCCCGATCCGTTGACGGAACGCGAAACGGAAATCCTGCGGCTGATGAGCGGCGGCTATTCGAACAAAGAAATCGCTCGCTCGCTGGATGTCGCCGAGGGCACGGTGAAGAACCATGTCTCAAACATCCTGTCCAAACTCGGCGTGCGCGATCGCACGCGCGCGGTGCTCAAAGCGCTCGAACTGGGGTTGGTACAGGGTGGGAAGAAATAGGCGCAGGTGGTTCGCGCCATGGCGCGAACCACAGTCGAACTAAACCTGCGCGCATAGCCACTGCATCAACATCGCCACCGGCCGCCCGGTGGCGGTGCCTTTGCGCCCCGATTCCCAGGCGGTGCCGGCGATGTCCAGATGCGCCCAGCGTTGCCCTTCGGTAAAGCGCGCCAAAAAGCACCCGGCCGTGATCGCGCCTGCGTACTTGCCGCCGATGTTGGCGAAATCGGCAAAGCCGGTTTCCAGCTGGCTCTGGTAGTCCTCCCATAGCGGCAGCCGCCAGGCGCGGTCGTGGCTTTGCTCGCCCGCGACCAGCAATTCGTTCGCCAGATCGTCGTCGCGCGACATCAGGCCGCTGGCGTGGGCGCCAAGCGCGACTACACAAGCGCCGGTCAGGGTGGCGATATCGATCAGCGTGGCGGGCTCGAAGCGCTGTGCGTACGTCAGCGCATCGCACAGAATCAAGCGGCCTTCGGCATCGGTGTTGAGGATCTCCACTTGGTGTCCAGCCATCGTCTTGATCACATCCGACGGGCGATAGCTCCGACCGTCCGGCATGTTCTCCGCCGCCGGCGTGATGCCGACGATGTGCAGCGGCAGCTTCAGCGCCGCTGCCGCTTCGATGACGCCGAACACAGCGGCTGCGCCGCACATATCGAACTTCATCTCTTCCATGCCAGCGGCCGGCTTGATGTCGATGCCGCCGGTGTCGAAGGTGATGCCCTTGCCGACGAGCACCACGGGCTTGCCCGCTGCGCCCGCGTAATCCATGACCACCAGTTTGGGTGGATTCTCGGATCCTTGGGCGACCGCCAGAAGCGCGCCCATGCCCAAGGTCTGCATTTCGTCGCGCTCAACAACCGTGACCTTGACCTCCGGACGGCGCCGCGCCAAGTCGTAGGCCTGTTCGGCGAGATAGGCCGGATTGCAGATATTCGGCGGTAAGTTGCCCAGTTCCCGCGCCAGCCGCACGCCAGCGGCGATCGCGCTGGCGCGCTCGAGAATAGTGCTATCGCCAGGTGCGCTGAACAGCACGGATTTGAGCTCGGTACGCTCGGGTTTGGTTTTCAGCGTCGCCGTGTACTTGTACGCTGCGTAGTCGGCAGCGAGCGCTGATTGCAGAAGTTTCCAGTCGCCGTCCTTCTTCGGGACATCGACCTCGGTCAGGTACGATGCTGCGGTTTCGATGGGCAGGCTCTTAAGCGCCTTGTGCGCTTCGCGGGTGGCGCGCAAGAAGCGCGCGGCATCGAATCGGCGCTGTTCGCCGAGACCAACCACCATCACGCGCGGTGCACTGAGCCCTTGAATCTGGTGCAGCAGTGCGGTGGAGCCAACGCGCCCGTTGACATCGCCGCTTTCCATCAAGCGTTTCAGCAACCCGCCGCTTGCGGCGTCCAGTTCGGCTGCGGCGCTGGTAAGCATGCGTTCCTCGAACACGCCGACGATGACCAGGGAAGCCGCGACGTCTTTGGGTCGTTGCGTGAGGCGATGGAACTCCAGCATAGGGTCTCCGGCGTTTCGATCAATCGAGCAATGGTGGTGTAACGTTGAACCCGCCTGCGGCGGGACGCGTGTCGAGTCTAGTCAATCGTCGGCCCGGATGTGTCGACGCCCGATCGCTCAGATCGGCCACGGGCCAACCAGCGCCGCATAGAACAAGTACCCAACGCCACCCATCGCCAGGAACGGGCCAAATGGCATCGGCGCTGAAGACTCGCGGCGGCGCAACAACGCAGCGACGATGGCATACAGCACGCCCGACAGCGATGCGAACAAAAGTATCGGCAGCAGCGCCAGGGCGCCGAGCCAGGCACCCAACGCGGCAAGCATCTTGAAGTCGCCGTAACCCATACCTTCTTTGCCGGTGAGCAGGCGAAATACGTGATACACCGACCATAAGCTCAGGTAACCCAAGATCGCGCCGAACACCGCCGCCGACGGCGTGGCGAAAAAGCTTCCAAAGGCGTTCAAGCCCAGGCCCAGCCACAGGAGCGGCAGCACGATGCGATCGGGCAGCAGCATTGTGCGCATATCGATCACGGTGAGCGTCAGCAGTGTCAGGCACAGTATGCTGGCCACGACGAACGGAGCCGTTGGGCCGAATGCGTACAGGCTGGCCACTGTCAGCAAGCCTGCGGCGGCTTCCACCAACGGATACTGCGCCGAGATCGGAACACCGCAACCGGCGCATTTGCCGCGCAGCGCCACGTAGCTCAGGAGCGGCACGTTTTCCCAGGCCTTCAGTTGGCGGCCGCACTTCGGGCACTTCGAGCGCGCCCAGGCAACGCCCGGTGGCACCGGCTCATCGAACGGCAGTTCCAGAATCTCGTGCGCTTCGCGCCGCCACTCGTGCTGCAATACCGGCGGCAGGCGCAAAATGACCACGTTCAAGAAGCTGCCGAAAATCAGGCCAAACAGCAGCGCGAAGGCATAGGTGAATAGCGGGAACGTGGCATGGATCTCTGCGAGCATGGCATCGAAGGCAGTGGTAGCGTCACGATGCTACCGCGATTGCGCGCCGGTACTACCGCCATCTCCATTTCCATCCTCAAACCAATCTCTGCGGTCCGTATCGCGCGATACTGGCGTTATTCCCTTCCGCACCGAATCAGCCCATGACCTTTCGCATTGCGCTCGCTCAACATGATTTCCCGGTCGGCGATGTGCCAGGCAATCGGGCGCGCATTGCTGAGTTGTCGCACGCGGCGAAAGCGCACGGCGCGCATTTGCTGGTAACACCCGAATTGGCGCTTTCGGGTTACCCACCGGAGGATCTCCTGTTTCGCCCCGGATTTTTGGCGCGCCTGAACGAGGCGCGTGACGGGCTTGTGGGCGACATTGCCTGCGATGTGTTGCTGGGTCACCCGGAGCGCGATACGGTGCTCTACAACAGCGCGAGCTGGCTCACCGCCGAGGGCTGCATCGGCCGCGCCCGTAAGCAACGTTTGCCGAACTACACCGTGTTCGATGAGAAGCGTTATTTCACCGAAAGTCGCGGCAGCGCGGCGATCGACCGCGGCGGCATCCGCTTCGGCGTGCTGATCTGCGAAGACGCCTGGTTCCCAGAGCCGGCGCTGGACGCCAAAGCGCAGGGCGCCGATGTGTTGCTGGTGCTCAACGCATCGCCGTACCACCAAGGGAAAACGCCGGAGCGCGAGCGCGTACTGCAGCAGCGCGCGGTGGAGACCGGCCTGCCGCTGATCTATGTGAATCTGATCGGCGGCCAGGACGATCTGGTGTTCGACGGCGCCAGCCTGCTGGTCTCCAGCAGCGGCGAAATCGCCGCGCGCGCACCGGCCTTCGAAGAGCATTTGCTGCTCGTCGATCTGGACCGTGGGTCGAATGGTGTTTCGCTGCGCGCAGTCGAATGGCCGGCGCTACCGGCGCCGCGCCACGAGGCTGAAGTGTACTCAGCGCTGGTTCGAGCCACCGCCGATTACGTGCGCAAGAACCGTTTCGAGCGCGTGCTGCTGGGGCTGTCGGGCGGCATCGATTCGGCGCTTACGCTCGCCATCGCCGTCGATGCGCTGGGCGCAAATAACGTCCTCGGCGTGCTGATGCCATCGCGCTACACCGCCGAGCTGAGCAATCGCGAGGCCGCGGCGCAGGCGGCCGTGCAGGGCGTCGAGGCCATCACGCTGCCCATTGAAGCGCCGTTTCAAGCGTTTCTGGACACCCTGGCACCTGCATTCGAAGGACGGCCGAGCGACGTGACCGAGGAGAATCTGCAGTCGCGCTGCCGCGGCGTGCTCTTGATGGCGCTGTCGAACAAATTCGGGCGCCTGCTCCTGACCACCGGCAACAAGAGCGAGATGGCCGTGGGCTACGCGACCATTTACGGCGACATGTGCGGCGGCTTCGCGCCGATCAAAGACGTTTACAAGACCGAAGTGTATGCGTTAGCGCGTTATCGCAATGAGCGCTCGCCGGTGATCCCCGAAGCCGTAATCGCCCGGCCGCCCTCGGCGGAGCTGCGCGAAAACCAAACCGACCAGGACTCGCTGCCGCCTTACGCCGTGCTCGACGACATCCTGCGGCGCTTCATCGAACGCGACGAACCGCGCTCGGCCATTGTCGCTGCCGGGCACGAGCGCAGCGTGGTCGAACGCGTCGCCGCCTTGGTGCTGCGCAACGAATACAAACGCCGCCAGTCCGCCCCTGGCCCACGGATCACCGCCCGAAGCTTCGGGCGTGATCGGCGCTTCCCGATCAGTTCAGGGTATCGGTAGTGCCTGCCCGGCCAAGGCTCCGAGTCTGAGATGTAACGAAGTTGTGCTCCATGTCACGCCGATGCGTTAAGAGCGCCAGAATGTGTGCAGAGAAGGTCTTCTTTTGGTCACGAATAAATGAAAAGATGAGTTCATCTGAGACGATCGGTGAAATCTCATGCGAGCTCTTGTTTCCATCGTTCTTTTGGCATCCTCCCAAATCGTCATGGCGGGAGCCCTCACCGGCAACTGGAGATGCAGCACCAGCCCGGCCAATGATCCCGGATGTCCGGCGGCAACTACGCACGGCACGCAGCAGGCGATGGAGCAATCGATGCGCTCGTCGTTTCCGGACCGCGTGTCGATGGAGATCGCATATCCGATCCTCGATTCAGTGAATTCCGCTGGCGGGACCCGTTCCAAGGTCATGTACACGCGCGGTGGCATGGTCGACACTCACGGGCGCGGGCGAATCTACTCGTCGTCGACCACTGACTGGTTCGCGATCGACGACGGCAGCGGTGATCATCCGCAACAGAGTTATGGCTTGGCCTCTTGCATAGGCAGCTCGTTTCAGGGGTACTGCAACAGCGCGATCGCCGAGATCACCAGGCTCCAGTCCTCCGGCAACTACATGAACTCGGTGCAGTGGAATGGCGACTATTACGACCTTGTGGATGCTTTCGCTCTTCAAGGCACGCCGGGCACCTTCGCACCAATCCGCAGCGGCACATCGTCGGTCATGCCGGGCGATGTCGTGGGGCCGGACGGACGTAAGGGCGGGTACTTGGTTTTTGCGGACACAACGCACTACGTCGAGCGGAAGTTTTATCGAAAGCGCACGACGCCACCGGTATCGATGCCGTCCAATGTCACCGTGAGCCGAAGCGAGTTCTGCTTCGTTCCGCAGAACCAAGCGCCGGGCGAACCGCGATTGATATGTCGCTTCCCGATGACGACGGTGAGGTTCTATTACTGCAACCTGGGCTTCCAGCCCAGCGGCACATATTTCGAAGGACCGCCGAACGAACCCAACGGGCATCCGCTGCCGTTTCAGCAGGCGCTGCCGTGCATTCCCGTGAGCAACGCCGGGCCGGGTCAAGAAAAAGCCTTTGAGAAGGGAGGCACGCGGTCCGCAGGAAGTGGCGACGAGCCGAAGGGTCCGGACGACGATTGCCAAGGCAATCCATGTATTCCAGGCAAAGGCGAGAAGCTGATTGTCGAGCGCGATTTCGAGTTTGCGGGCCACATCTTCACCCGCACCTACCGCTCCTCACGAAGCACCAAGGGTTACGGCTACATCGACGACAACTGGCATCACAGTTGGTCGTCTCGCCTGCTGACACCCAAACTGGCGCCGAACGCGTCGGCAAGCTTCAAATTTGTGCAAGGCGGCGATGGAGAAATCGAAACCTTCGCGCCCGTGAGCACCGATCACTTCCGTAGCACGCACAATGAGTCGCGATTGCTACGAAAGATCCAATCGAGCCCGGAGCGTTGGCGATTGACGACATCGGGCGGGGCATACCAGGACTTCGATCAGGACGGCCGATTGATCGAACTCGGTTCGCTGAGCGACCCGTCACGTCGCCTGACTTTCAGCTACATGGTGGCATCCAGCAGTCTGGACCTGGCTTGGTGGGCTCTGGAGCGAGCTACCGATGCTCGCGGCCGTGTCCTCAAATTCGAGTACAACCTGGACAAGACCTACCAGCCGCGTTTGCTGAGCATTAAGCTCGAAAGCGACCCGGCTATGCCGGAGGTGATGAGCTTCACTTACTGGGACGAGAACGTCACCTCTAATGTGTTCTGGCGCCTGAAGCAGGTTCGCTATGCCGATAACCGCGTTCGCCGCTATCTCTACGGCGATCATGAACCCGCGAACGGTAACGGCTTGCGCAACCACGTGACCGGTGTGCTGCTGGGCACAGTGGCGACGATCGACTCAATCCCGCAGCGGTTCGCCACTTATCGATACGATGCCAACGGTCGCGTCATCGACAGCTTCCAAGGCGGCGCGCTCAATGCAGGTCGCGTGCAGCTCAACTACGTCGGCAACAGCGATACCGCGCCGAGCTCGGTGGAAGTCACGCAACCCCTGGGCGACGTGCGCACCTTCCAGATGCCGCCTCTCGGTGTGAATGCGGAGTTGAACGCCCTGCATTTTGCCAACAGCGTAGTCGATGGTTCGGGCACGGCTGCGCGGGTCTACAACGCGCAAAGCCCGTCGACCTGCGGCAACGCCGCGGCCAACGACTGGCGCCTGTGCCGCAGCACCGATCGGCGCGGGTTCGTCACGCAGTACTTCTACACCGGCGCCTTTCAGACGCTGATTTGGGAGGGATTGCAGAACTCAGCCGGGAACCCTGCAACAACGAGCACGCGTGCAATCGGCACCGCTTGGGATGCGTCGCTGGGCCTGCCGACCGAACGCGCGGTTTGCGCTGGCAAGGTTCAGTGCGCGGGCCCGCCCTCTAATGCGTGGCCACCTTCGCTGCAAAGCGTCGAACGCTGGGTTTACGACAGCTCCGGCAAGGTACTGGCAAGCTGCGAGTACGACCCTTCGGTATCCAATGCCCTGAATTACGCCTGCGGCAGCGCAAACGACGCGCCCGTCGGCGTTCGTCAGACGCGCCGGACCTACTGCACCATTGGCGCGCCCGGATGTACAGCCGCCACTGTTGGCTGGCTGCGCCAGATCGACGGCCCACGCGTGGGCGTGGCTGACATCACCACCTATGCCTATCACACCTTCACGACGACCCAAGAAAACTGTGCCACAAATGGGCCGTGCCATCGCGAGGGCGACCTCGCCAGCATCACGAACGCGCTCGGACATGTGCGAAGCTTCCCCAGATACGATTTTCGCGGACGCAATACGCGTTCGGTGGATCCGAACGGCACCATCACCGATCTCGTTTACGATACCGAAGGTCGCCTTACGCAGCGAATCGTTCGAGCGCCTTCCAACGATCCCAATGCAGTCGATGCAACCATGCGCATGGAGTACGAGTTCTACGGCGAGGTCAAACGCATCTTGCAACCCGACGGCATTGGCATCGAATACTGTCGCGACGCGGCGCATCGGATTACCGCGCTGGTTCAGACCACGCTCACAACGAGTAGCCAGTGCAATGGCGCGACGCCGCTGACCGGCAATGACGCGATTGTCTATACGCTGGACGCGGCTGGCAATCGCATCAAAGAGGAAATGCGCGACACCACCGGCAGCGTCAAGCGCCTGCTTGCGCGCCAATACAACGCGCTTGGGCAACTGCGCAGCACCATCAACGCGCCCTATGCATCGGCCAGCAATCTCGACGATCCTAGCGTGAAGAAGACCACCTACACGTACGATCAGAACAGCAATGTCGATCTCACCACCGATCCGTTGGGCCGCATTAGCGACAATGACTACGACCCGTTGAATCGCTTGATTCAATCGATCCAGGACAAGGACACGGCAGCGACTACCGGCGAGATCAACGCCACCGTAGGCTACGAGTACGATGCGCGCGATAACTTACGTAAGGTCATCGATCCGAAGAACCTGCATACCAGCTACGCCTTCGACGGTCTCAACAACCAGACCCAGCTCAACAGCCCCGACACCGGCGTCTCGAATTTCACCTTCGACGCTGCCGGCAATCGCCTGACCCAAACCGATGCGCGCGGCGTGCTGTCCAACTACAGCTATGACGCCGCCAATCGACTGATAGCCATCACCTACCCCAGCGAGCCGACGCAGAACGTCGCGTTTTTCTACGACACTTTGCAGTCGGTATGCGCCACTGGCGAGCAGGTCGTTATCGGACAAATGACGCGCATGACCGACGAGACCGGTCAGACGCAGTTCTGTTACGACCATCGCGGCAACCTGCGGCGCAAGGTGCAGACAACTTACAACACCGTGCTAACGACGGTTTACAGCTACAACGTGGCCGATCGCCTGATTGGCATGACCTATCCATCGGGCATCGCCGTAGCGTACGTACGCGACAGCCAGGGACGCGTCGTCTCCGCCACCGCCAGCCGCGGCAGTTTCTCACTGCCGCTCGTGACCAGCGCCAGCTATCAGCCGTTCGGACCGATCAAACAACTGAACTTCGGCAACGGCGAAACGCTCAACAAAGTCTGGGATCAGAACTACTGGCCGGATGCCGTGACCAGCGCGGCGATCAACTATGACTTTACGACCAATGATGTGGGCAACATCACGGTCGTTTCCGCCGACACTCTGACTCAAGGCCTGAGCTACGATGGCTTAGATCGGCTTTTGCAAGTTGTGGACCCCAGCGTCGGTTGGCAGGTGGAGCAATTCACCTATGACACAACGGGCAACCGCTTAACTCGCTCTTACAGACCTTCGCCAAGCGCACCCACAATCACCCATGACTACACCTACGAAGCCAACAGCCATCGCATTGATGAAATCGATGGCAAGGATGGTAAGCGCACCTACGATGCCAATGGCAATACGCTGACGGGACATTTGGGTGCCGAAGTTGCTCTGTACAGCGCAAGGAACCGACTCCAGACTTTTGTATCGGAGCCTGCGCTAGGCGGCTATTCCCCCGAGCGCTACTGGCGATATAACGCGAGAGGCGAGCGAGTGGCGACGCAGGCCGCGAACGTGATTACCATCGGCTCGCCTTATGAGTTCTTCGTCTACGACCAGTCCGGCCAGATCGCATGCATTGTCTATCCCGAATGGGGCCAGCAGGGCTCTGGCGCAGACAAGACGACGGGTGAACCGACGCGATTTGAAGAAGTTGTGTGGTTCGACGATGTCCCCGTCGCGCGCATCTTTAGCTCAACGCTGGCTGTGACCAGTGTGCACGCGATCCACAGCGATCATCTGAACACCCCGCGCGCGCTGTCGAATCTGCAAGCCCAGGGCGGACAGGCGGCAGGCACAGTGGTGTGGCGCTGGCGAATCAACCAGCAGCCCGGAACTGGCAGCAACGCCTTCGGGTCTCAACGCCCTGATCAGGACCCTGATGGGAACGGCACGCTCGTCGGCTTCCGACTGCGCTTCCCTGGCCAATTGCACGACGAAGCCAGCGGATTACACTACAACTACTTCCGGGACTATGAGCCGGGGACAGGACGGTACGTTGAGAGTGATCCGATTGGGTTGCGGGGGGGCTTTTCGACATTTACTTACGTCGAAAGTGGACCCTACGCTGGTGCAGACCATTTCGGCTTAGAGTGCAAGAAGTATTACTTGGAAGGGTCGTGGTCCGCCACCGGACGATATTCTAACCGTAAAGGATTTCGAGATATTGTTGCCATGTGTGCGCCGTCCGGCGGAGAGGCAGGTTATGGACCCAACGGACCCGGATTTACAATGGTGATCTCTTGCTGGATGTTGCGATTCAATTACAACATGACATATCAAGATTACGAAAGAATCGCGTCTGGAATAATGATCTGTCGGGATAATTGTGGAAAGGAAACTCGAGATTATTTGCCACAGCAAGTACTTGAGACTCAAAGCAGGTTTGAAGGCGAGGAATATGATAGCTTCGAATGGGTGTATATCGGTGACGATCGAGCCAGTGGTCGTGAAGATCACCCGCCTTTTCTCCCGCCGCCACCGCGCCGGCGATCCCCTGGCTTTTGAGACCAACAGAATGAAGACTTTTCTCTTACTTGTCGGGATTTTTATGTACGGCGCGAGTTGCCACGCAGAATCCTTTGACTGTCACCAGAATGAATCGCTTAATGCGTGCTTTGAGAGATTCCGACAGGCCTCGAGAAATGTTGCTCCCAACGCGAGCAGTCTTACGCTAAAGATTATAGAGAAAATATCAGAAAATCGAGATATTCAATCAATACGATCGACAACCCCTAGGGGTGAATGGCGCGAGACCTATCTTGGATTTCTAGATATCAATCGTTCAGATATAACGAGCGGCTCGCCGTATTATATGCTCAGATACACTCTCCAATTTTTATTGGGTGAGCTTCCGAATGAAGCTGCATTGGGCACCCTTAGGCAGGTGATATTCGTCTGGGATGGCCTTGCGCCAGCACGTTGGGTGACGGACTACCTTCGGATGAACCAACAAAACTGCAATGAAATAGCGAAGTTTGAACGCGCCTTAAGGTCGCCAATTCTGGAGTCCGTTCAAAACTCGCAAACCTTATCCGAGGCGCGAACGCTCATCAGTACGCAAACGCATAATTGTGGGATACAGCAAGGATCACCGGAATCTTCGAAAGGATCCGCAGAACTATGATCCGCGGCGACGAAACGAGAAAAACGAGCACGAAACGACGGCAGTCGTGTTTTGGAGTGGTGCTCCATGGATTTGGGCGTCTAGATGTGTAGACGTCTAAACCCACTCGTCGGGGCGCAGTGATTTTTGGCGAGCCAGCACCGCGCGAAGATGGCAGCTGCGTCAAGAATGCGCGGGTAGGGCTGCTCACCGGTTGGCAAAAAGGCTCCGCTGTTTGAGCGAGCCGCTTTGTCGGTCATCGCCTCAACGCTACCCCAATAAGTCGCTGGTACGCGGAGCGCAAACCTTTGACGCAGCTGGTCCGATAGTCGGCATGGATTCCTTGTGTGCGAATCCAGCCATGCCGGTCACCAGTTCCATGGGGCGTGTGTATCCACTCGCCAACGCAAAACCCACGCTCTCTGTGCCAGCATTAGCCCGTCCCGATCTAGCCCCGCGCCATGCCCAAGTCTTCTTCCCCAATTGCCGACGCGGTGTCCGATCGGATCCGCGAGCGGATCGTTGCTGCTGGCAAGCGCTTCAATGCCAACGACAATATCGCTGAGTTCATCGAGCCGGGGGAGATGGAACTGCTCCTTGGCGAGGTCGAAGGCAAGATGAAGGCGGTGCTGGAGAGCTTGGTGATCGATACCACGAGCGATCACAACACCCAGGACACGGCGCGGCGGGTGGCGAAGATGTATTTGAACGAGGTGTTCCGCGGCCGTTATGTGCCGGCGCCGACGGTCACCGAGTTTCCGAACGTTGAGCAGTTGAACGAGTTGATGATTGTCGGGCCGATTAAAGTGCGCAGCGCCTGCTCGCATCACTTGTGCCCGATCATCGGCCGCGTGTGGGTGGGCGTGATGCCGAATGAGCATTCGAACCTGATCGGGCTGTCGAAGTACGCGCGCCTGTGCGATTGGGTGATGAGCCGGCCGCAGATCCAGGAAGAGGCGGTGACGCAGCTGACCTCACTGCTGTACGAGATGATGCAGCCCGATGGTCTGGCGCTGGTGATGGAAGCCGACCATTTCTGCATGCACTGGCGCGGCGTGAAGGACAGCGATTCGAAGATGATCAACAGCGTGATGCGTGGATCGTTCTTGAAAGACGCGAATTTGCGCCGCGAGTTTTTGAGTTTGCTAAATCGGTAGTGAGGGGTCGAAACGCCCAAATCGTGGCATACGAAATATCCGTTCAATGCGAGACCAGTTCCCTCCCCCGCTGGCGGGGGAGGGTTAGGGAGAGGGTGGATCTCGCCGGCTCTGGCAAGCTTTCTCAGCAGGAGCTTGGCTTGTTGTTTACCGCGAGTGCTTGGCCGCTGCACCGTCCACCCTCTCCCTATCCCTCCCCCGCCAGCGGGGGAGGGAACCGGGCTGGCTTCGCTTCGGATTGCTCTGGGTCGTGGGGCACGGCTTTGTAGGCTGGTGTCGCTATGCGTTGCTCAAGTTCGCTTTGAAAGGACTAAACCCATGCTCGTTCGCTTGTTGTACGCCAGCCGCGCGGCGGCGGCTTCACCCAAAGTGATCCAGGCGATTCTGGATTCGTCCCGCAAGTACAACCCGGAGCGCGGGATCACCGGCATCTTGTGCCACGGCGGCGATGTGTACATGCAAGTGCTGGAGGGCGGGCGCGACCAGGTGAATGCGCTGTACAACCTGATTTCGGCCGACAAGCGCCATTCCAACGTGACGCTGCTGCACTACGAGGAGGTCACCGAGCGGCGCTTCGCTGGATGGACCATGGGCCAGGTGAACTTGGGCAAGGTCAATCCATCGGTGTTGCTCAAGTACAGCGAGCGCGCGGCGCTGGATCCGTATGCGGTGTCGGGTAAGGTGTCGATGGCGCTGCTGGAAGAGCTGATCGCGACGGCGTCGATTTTAGGCAAGGCGTGAGGCCTCTGCGGCCATGTCAGTCGAGACAGCGAATGGCTGATTTGAGTCTGGTCTACAGCACCCACAGGTCGTCGAGCGCGAACGGCAGCGCATCGAAAGGTGGCGGATAAACAGGTTCACTGCCGGCAAACGTACCGAGCAACGCCCAGCGACCCTTGTCGTCGCGTTCGTAGGCCTCGAGGGTTTGCGCCTGCACATCGATGATCCATGCGTATGCCACTTTCTCCGCGGCGTAGATCGGCATCTTGATCGTGCGATCGTGGCGCGTGGTGCCGGGCGACAAGACCTCGCAAATCCAATCCGGCGCGATGTTGATGTGGGCCTCGCTTGGCATTCCCGGCAGACGTTCGCGGCGCCATCCAGCCAGGTCTGGGACGAGAACGTTTCCGTGCAGATGCAACTCAGGTTCGACGAGAATTGCCCAGCCACCGGGACCACCGCGACCCCGCCCAAAGCGTGGACGCAGGCTGTCGCTAACCCCAAGCGTCGCATTCGAATGCCTCGGCGCCGGTCGCGGCGTCTGGTACAGCGTGCCGTGAATCAATTCAGCGACCACCGTTTCGGGCGCGGCGAGCACGTCTTCGTAGGTCGCGAATTTCTTGGCGGCGTTCATCCGGTCACTGTAGCGCGGCTTCGCATAGTTCGGCAATCAACCCGTATTCTGCAATCCCCGCGCGATGCCGTTGACGGTGCTGACCAGCGCCTCGAACAGCGCATCGTCCTGGCGCTCGCCGCTGCGCCAGCGCAGCAGCAAATCGATCTGCAGCACGCTGATCGGATCGACGTAGGGGTTGCGCAAGCGAATGGTGCGCTGCAGGCGACGGTCGTAGTTGAGCAACTGGCTTTCGCCCTTGAGCGCCAGGATTAGTCGCTCGGTGCGTTGCCATTCGGCTTCGATCGAAGGCCAGTAGCGGGCGTGCAGCGGCGACAACGCCGAGTAGCGTGCGGCGATATCGCTGTCGCTTTTGGCCAGCACCATTTCCACGTCTTCCAGCAGCAAGCGGAAGAACGGCCAGTCGGCGGTCATGTCGGTAAGCACTTCCGCGCCATGCGTGGCGATGGCGCGCTCAATGCCAGTGCCCAGGCCATACCAGCCGGGCAAACCGTGGCGGCTCTGCGACCACGCGAACACCCAGGGAATGGCTCGAAGCTGCTCGATGCGAAAGGCGTTGCCCTTGCGCAGGCTCGGGCGCGAGCTGATCTTCATGCGCTCGATCACATCGATCGGCGTGGCCGCACGGAAATAGTCGGCGAACTCCGGATCGTTGTAGATCAGTTCGCGGTAGTGCGTGCGCGACGCATCGGCGATGGTCGCCATCACCTGTCGCCACTGGCTCTCGCGGCGATCAGCTTCTTTGCGGGTGGTCGCCACCAGCAAGCCTGAGAACGCCTGCTCGATATTGCGCAGCGCGATGGCGCGAATGCCGTACTTGCGATGGATCACCTCGCCCTGCTCGGTGAGCCGCAGATGGCCGTTGACGCTGCCGGTGGGCGAGGCAACGACCGCGCGCTCGGTGCGACCGCCACCGCGCGAGGCGGTGCCGCCGCGGCCGTGGAAGAAGCTCAGGTCGATGCCGGCGCTCAGCGCGATCTGCGACAGCTCCGCCTGCGCCTCCTGGAGCGCAAAACGCGACGCGGCGATGCCGCCATCTTTATTGCTGTCCGAATAGCCGAGCATCACGATCTGGCGATTGCTTCGGGCGCGCAAATGCGCGCGGTACACGGGATCGTCGAGCAGTTCGCGCAGGATCGTCGGCGCAGCCGCCAGATCGTCGACCGTCTCGAACAGCGGCGCCACATCCAGCAAGTCGGGATCGGTGCCGGCGATGCGCGCCAGCGCCAGCACGCTCAGCGTGTCTGCAGCGCTTTCGCTCATGCTGACGATGAACACGCCGAGCGCAGCGGGGCCATAGCGCGCGTGCGCTTCTTTGAGGGCGACGAACACCTCCAGCGCAGCGCGCGCGTCTTGGTACGCGGATCCACGGTCCGCATCTGGCGGATGGCCAGGCGCAGCAGGCGGACCATAGGTCCGTGTACCAGGCTCGGCGACGATCGCTGCATGTAGATCGGTAACGCCCAGCGCCGCCAGCGCCTGGCGATGCACGGCCGCGTGTTGGCGCACATCCAGTGCCGCGAGATGAAAGCCGAAGGTATGGGCGCGCGTCTGGAAACGCTGGAACGGATGTAAGCCGGCGTGGCGTCCGCCGTTGCGCGTCAACGACAGGGCGATGGCTTCCAGATCGCTCAGAAACTCGCCCGGCCCTTCGTAACCGCCGCGTCCCTCCTGCGTGGCTTGCAATCGCGCCGACATCAGCGTCAACAAACACCGATAAGGCATGTCGCGATAGCGTTCGGCGATTGCGCTCCAGGCGCGACGGTGCTGCTTGGCGTAGTGCTTGACGCGATCGGTCACAGCCGTATCGATAGTGACCCGCGCGCTCGACTGGCTCAGGATCAGCGCCAGTTCCTTGATCTCGGTCTGATAACGGGCGAACAGCACACGTCGATGCGCCGCGAGCGCTTCGCGAATGGTGGTCGCCCCGACGTTTGGATTGCCATCCATATCGCCGCCGACCCAGGTTCCAAAGCGCACCAGCGGTCGGCGCATGCCGAGCAGCGATACGCCGGGATAGGTCGCGGTGAGGCAGCGCTCGAATTCCCAGTAGTACGCCGGGATGGCGCGATACAGCACATCGGACAAATAGAACAGCACATGCTCGCGCTCTTGTTCGACCGTAGGTCGCACATCGGAAAACTCGGCCGTTTGCCACGCTGCGGTGATATGCATGCGGATCTGCGCCAGCCGGGCGCGATCTTCCTGCGGCGTTTGCCCCGCATCCAATCGCTCGATCAGGCCGCGCACGATGCGTTGTTCTTTCTCCAGCAAGGTGCGCCGGGTCGCTTCGGTGGGGTGCGCGGTGAACACTGGCTCCAGCAGCAGTTTGCGCAAGCTGCCGCGCAGCGTGTCGACATCGACGCCATCGGCTTTCAGGCGTTGCAGTGTGTCGAGAATGCTGCCGGGTTGCGGGCCCGCATCGGCCGCCTGGAATTCGCGACGGCGACGAATGCGATGCACTTGCTCGGCGATGTTGACGAGCTGAAAGTAGCTCGAGAACGCGCGCACCAGATCGAGCGCGGTCGTCGTCGGCAAATTGCTCAACAGCGCGGACAGTTCGGCGAGCCGTTCGGTCTCGCCCTCGCGGCGCGCAATCGCGCATCCGCGGACCTGCTCCAGCAGCGAGAAAAAGCTGGTGCCGAGCTGATCGGTGAGCATCTCGCCGACCAGACGCCCGAGCAGGCTGACATCCTCGCGCAAACGCTGATCGCGGGCTTCGAATACGACGGACCGCGGCATGGGCGCCTCCTCGATGAACAGAATGCTGCGGCGCAGCGTAGCAGACCCGGAACGTGTTTGCCGCAGCGCATTCGAATGCAGGAGATTCGGCAAACAGCTCCGTCGTGATCGCCGATTGTGGCCCGAGGCCGGAGGCTTTTTGGTACGCGAACCCGGTTCACATCCCCTCGGTCGCGCCTCTCCGAGTCAGGCTTCTTGGTACGCGGACCCATGGTCCGCATCTTTCGGTTGCCCCACTCCGAAATTAGGCTTCTTGGCACGCGGACCCATGGTCCGCATCCCTCAGATTGCGGGGCTTCAAGTCGAAGAGCGCTGAGGCAACAGCCAAAGCTGCGGACCATGGGTCCGCGTACCAAAGCCAAAGCAGCGGACCATGGGTGCGCGTACCAAAACCCAAACAAGAGCGCACTGTCGGCGCTCGGAACTTGAAACGCAGTCAAACGTACCCGGTAAACCGGAACGCGCTGCCTGCGATCAGCAGCAATGTGGCCAGAACCAACTGCAGCGTCAGACACAACCCGAGCCGGGGGATGCGCTCAGGGCCGAGCGTTGGCAACACGCGGGCGCGTTGGTAGGCGTAGATCAGCAGCGCCAGAATCAGCAGCGAGAATTTGGTCAGTATCGCCGCGCCGTGTGGCAGTTCGCGATTGAACCAGAGTGCCATTTCCGGCAGCCAGTGATAGGCCAGAATGCAGCCGGTGATGATGGCAACGATCAGTGCCGGCAGGCCAAGCCGATCGAAGCGCGCAATGGCATCCACGAGCAGTCGCGGATCGCGCGTGCGCCACGCTTCGGGCAGGTAGCCGAGCACCAGCACCGCGAGCCCGCCGAGCCACACCGCCGCGGCGATGCCATGCAAAATCAACAATGCGCGATGCGACATTATTCGAATCCGTTAGCGAACAGGTTTTCCGCGCTGAGCCGTGTACCTGTCAGGCGCGCGACGATGCCGCTTTCGCCGCTGGGCGTCGCCGCGCCCCACGGCGCCGGATTGCTGGTCGGCATCGGATTGCCGATCGGCAGGTTGCCGGCATCGGCGAGGTTCGAGCCCACCGCAAGCACGGCATCCGGCGCGAAAGCGATACCGGCGATGCGCGTGTTATCGCCGCCGGCGCCGCTGGCATCCCAGGCGCCAACCAGCAATGAGCTGTAGCGCAGCGCGCTCAAATCCGGCGCGTACACGCGCACGAACTGGTTCCAGGCGCCGACGGGTGGATTGGTCTGATTCGGTCGCGGCATCTGCTGGTGCGCATCGATGGTGGTGAGCGTGCGTCGCCCCTTGCACAGTACGCCGACTGCGCCATCGGCGGCAATCGCGATTTCGCCGCTGAAACCGGCGTCGGCGCCGCAGCGCGTGGTGTTGACATCGGGCCAGCCGGTGTTCGGATTGGGCCAGCCGCCGAGCAAAGGATCGGGGTGCGCGGCGCCGTAATTGGTGCTGCCCTCGACAAACTCCGCCAGATACGAGGCCGCCGCAACGCAGCCATCGGCGAGGCGAAAACTGCCGAGCCAGCTGATGTGGATATTGCCATTGGTGCCAGTGAACTGGTTCTGGAAAGCGCTGCCGCCCGGGTTGAGCGCAATCGCGTTGCCGCGCCATAGGTTGATGGTGTTGTTGCCGTGCGTGCGCGCCAGCACGATGAGGCGGTTATTCGTGTGATCGAGGGCAAGGCCATCGACATATTGATCGGGCGAGGAGTTTGCCGTGGTCTCCTGATAGAGCCGATCCCACCAGCGCAACTGGCCGTTTGGGCTCATCGCCACAATCGCCGGCTCGAAATCCGGATTGCCGCCGGGCAACACCGACTGGGTGCTGTAGCCGAAATACAGATCGCCATTGCGGCGATCGAGCGCGATGCCGCCGACGCGCTGCGTGCGCGCGGTGTTGGCGCGATAACCGGTGTAGCCAGGGCCGGTGTTCGGGCAGGTGTTGGTGCCCGACAGCTCGCAATGCCCGGCGTGGTAGTAGTCGTCTGGAAACCTGCCGATGCGTCCGCTGTTGCCGTTGGCATCGTTGCCCGTTTGCGCGTAATCGGCGGCCGTCGTCGATCGCAGGCTGCCGCGGCGATTGACCTTCATCACAACCGCGCTGTAGCGCAGCGGCGCGGTCGCGGCGTTCGGGTAGCTGGAGGCTGGTGTGCCATCCCATTCGCTGAAGTTCGGGTCGGTGCCGTGCCAGTGCGCGTGCCAATGCTCGATCACGCGCCGCGCACCGTTGGCGTCGATGGTTTCGATGGCCGCCCAGTTGGTATCGAAGCCGCGACCCGTGGCGTAAAACACATTGCCCGCGCCATCCACGTCCCAGGGCTGGCGATCTTTGTGATCGCCGCTGGCGCGCACGTTGAAGCTCATCGCCAACGCGCTCGGCAGCGCGGTCACGAAGTTGCCGTTGAGCCGCGCCAGATAGTAGCCATCGTTGGCGCTGTCGCGACTGCCGGAGATAAAAATCTGCCCGGTGGCCGCGCCGGGGACTTCGGTGGAGCGGATCTTGAACACATCGCGCACCGTGCCGACCGGGAAATGCGCCACGCGCAACTGCGTCGACAAATCGCTCGACAGGTGCAGCAAGAACCCAATATTTCCGGCCGATGCCGAATCGATCCCGCTGGCAGCCAACGCGATGCGCGGCACTTGCGGGCCGATCCAGTTCAAGTTCTGCGCTTGCCCGGCGACCAGGAAAGTGCCGTCCGACAATCGGTGCACATCGTTGAAGCGCTCGCGGTCGGCGCCGCCGGCATAAAAAACGCGGTTTTGCGCGTCAACGGCGAACGCGGCAAAAACGAGAGCAAGAGCGAGCCAGCGCATGGCGCAGCACCTTCAGACCGTCGGCGAGATAGCCCCGCAACCCTAGCAAAGGCGCCGTCGCCATAACGATAGAAACGATGTGAAGCCGCTCGCAGTTTGCCGCATGGCGAATCGATCCCGCCCGCGCTTGACGAACGCGCAGGCGCTGGCGTAGCCTTCCATACCACTAGCCGTCTAGACGTCTAAACTTCCCGATTGGAGATCGCCGTGGCCGATTATCGTTTTGAAACCCTGCAACTGCATGCCGGTCAGACCCCGGCGCCCGGCACCAACGCGCGCGCCGTTCCCATTTACCAGACCACCAGTTACACCTTCGATTCGGCAGAGCACGGCGCCAATCTGTTCGCGCTGAAAGAGTTCGGCAACATTTACACGCGGATCATGAATCCGACCACCGATGTATTCGAGAAGCGCATCGCAGCGCTGGAGGGCGGCGTCGCTGCGGTGGCTACCGCGTCCGGTCAGGCGGCGCAGTTTTTGGCGATCACGACGATCGCCCAGGCCGGCGACAACATTGTCTCCACCTCGCTGCTGTACGGCGGCACCTACAACCAGTTCAAGGTCACGCTGCCGCGCCTGGGTATCGGCGTGAAGTTCGTCGATGGTGATGATGTCGACGGCTTTCGCCGCGCGATCGACGCCAACACCAAAGCGCTGTACGTGGAAACCATCGGCAATCCGGGCTCGAACGTGCCGGATTTCGAGCGCCTCGCGGCGTTGGCGCATGAACACGGCATCCCGCTGATCGTCGACAACACCTTTGGCGCTGGCGGATTTCTGGCGCGCCCGATCGCGCACGGCGCGGACATCGTCGTGGCTTCGGCGACCAAGTGGATCGGCGGGCATGGCACCAGCATCGGCGGCGTGATCGTCGATGCCGGCACGTTCAATTGGGGCAACGGCAAGTTCCCGCTGTTCACCGATCCTTCGCCGGCTTACCACGGACTCAAGTTCTGGGACGTATTCGGCTCGAACGGCCCGTTCGGCAATATCGCTTTTGCCATTCGCGCCCGCGTGGAAGGCCTGCGCGACCTTGGCCCGGCGCAATCGCCGTTCAACAGTTTCTTGCTGCTGCAAGGCCTGGAGACGCTGAGCCTGCGCGTCGAACGCCACAATCAGAACGCGCACAAGCTGGCCACCTGGCTGCGCGCGCACCCGCAGATCAGCCAGGTCAATTACCTGGGTTTTAGCGAACATAGCAGTCACCTGCGGGCGAAGAAGTATTTGCGCGGCGGCTTCGGATCGGTATTCACCTTCGATGTGCTCGGCGGTAAAGAGACGGCCGCCGGCTTCATCGATGGCCTGAAGCTGGCCAGCCATCTGGCGAATGTCGGCGACGCCAAGACGCTGGTCATTCATCCAGCATCCACCACGCATCAGCAGTTGAGCGATGCCGAGCAACGCAGCGCCGGCGTCACGCCGGGATTGGTGCGCGTGTCGGTGGGCATCGAACACATCGACGACATCATCGCCGACTTCGCGCAAGCGCTCGACAGCGTTGCGCTCAAACGGAGCGCGTGACATGGCGATCGCCGCACATTGTCCACCGGCATTGCGCAGCTTCACGCCTTCGCAAGCGCTGCCGCTCGATGGTGGCGGCGATTTACCGAACGCCACCATCGCCTTCCAGACCTGGGGAACGTTGAACGCCGCGCGCGACAACGTCATTTGGGTATGCCACGCGCTCACCGCTTCGAGCGATGTCGAGACCTGGTGGCGCGGATTATTCGGGCGCGGGCGTACGCTGGATCCGGAGCGCCACTTCATCGTCTGCGCCAATACGCTGGGCAGTTGCTACGGCTCGCTCGGGCCGGCGACGCTGGACGACAACCGTGAGCGACTGGGCAGCCGCTTCCCCGCCATCAGCGTGGCCGACATTGTTCGCCATCAGCGCATGCTGGCTGACGCCCTGGGCGTGCGCGGTATCGAACTGGTGATCGGCGCCTCGATGGGTGGCTTCCAGGTGCTCGAATGGGCGCGCCAGGAGCCAGCGCGCGTCAAGCGCCTTGCGCTGATCGCGACCAGCTGGCGCCAACCGCCGCAAGCATTGGCGCAAGCGCGCTTGCAACTCGAATTCATTCGCCGCGACCCGAACTGGCGGGGCGGCGATTTCGCAAGCGAAGCCGCGCCCAGCGAGGGTTTAGCGTTGGCCCGCCAGTTAGGGCATCTGACCTATCGCTCGGCGCAGGAACTGGACGAGCGCTTCGCGCGCACACAGCGCGAAGACGGGCATTTCCAGGTCCTGTCGTACCTCGATCATCAGGGACAGAAACTGGTGCGGCGCTTCGATGCCGGCGCCTACGTGCGCCTGACCGAAGCGATGAACGCTTTCGACTTCGCGCAAGGCCAGGACGTCGAATCGGCGCTCGCGCGCGTGCAGCAACCGGCGCTGGTCGTCGCCCTCGATAGCGATCAGTTGTATTACCCGAGCGAGCAGGCGCGCCTTGCGCGCGGCTTGCCGAACGGCAAACTGGCGACACTCGATACTCTCTACGGCCACGATGGATTTCTGGTCGACGCGGCAAAGCTTGATCCGATCGTTCAGGGTTTTCTACTGGCGCCAGTGGCTACGACAGAAGCCGTGCCCACGCGCTGGGTCAAGCGCAGCGGGCCCAGTGCCTCGCGGGTGCCGCTGGTACTGATCGGCGCCACGGGCCGGGTGGGGCGCGAATTGCTGGCGTTGCTTGCCAAGCCCGAGGTTCATCTGCCGATACAGCTGGTGGGCGTGGCCAGTTCGCGCGCTGCGATCGGCGCCCCGGACGGGTTAGCATTTGGCCTCGCGGCCGAGCGCCTTGCCGCGCATACCGGCGGTCATGGGCAAGCGCTGATCGAGACGCTCATCGGCGGCGCACGCCCCGCGATCCTGGTCGATTGCACCGCCAGCGAAGCCATTGCCGCGAACACCGCGCGTTTGCTGCAGGCCGGGATCGCAGTGGTCACACCGAACAAGATCGCCTTTGCCGGCGACGATGCGCGCTTGCGCGATGCCATAGAACACGGCGCACCGGTCGGTTACTCCGCCACGGTTGGCGCCGGGCTGCCCGTGATCTCTACACTCAAGCGACTGCGCGCAGCGGGGGATCGGGTACTGGCCATCGAGGCCGGGCTCTCCGGTACCCTGGGATATGTGCTGACGCGAACCCAGGACGGCGCGAGTCTGCGCCAAGCACTTACCGAGGCCGTGCAACAAGGATTGGCCGAACCCGATCCGCGCGCCGATCTGGGTGGCGATGATGTGCGTCGCAAACTGGCGATTCTGCTGCGCGCGGCGGGACTCGACGCGGAGGCCGGGCGCATCGCGCTGGCGCCGCTGCTGGCGCTCGACCCGAGCGGCCATTGGCAGGATGCCATCGATGCGCATGAGGCAGCATGGCGGGCGCGAATCGAGACTGCCGCAGCCGCGGGCAAGCGCCTGGTTTTTCGCGCGCGCTACACATTGGAGAGCGGCGCCAGCGTCGGGCTTGCAGAGGTCGACGCCGGCGATCCACTGGCCGCGGCCCGGGGTACCGAAAACCGCATCGTGCTGCGCACCGAGATCCATCGCGATCCGCCCATCGTCATCTCTGGCGCAGGCGCTGGCGTGCGCATCACGGCCGCCGCCGTGCTCGCCGATATCGAGCAGGTGCTGCGGCAGCTATCGGCAGAGCCGCCGATCGAGCTGCGTTTGACCGCTTGACGAGCGTAGCGTCGAACGATGCTGCGAGAGGAAAGTGTCGCGCCATGGCGCGACCCACCCGGCTATTCGTCGAAGCGCAAGTGTTTGACGCTCTTGCCGTGACGCCGGATGAGTTTCAGCGCCTCGATACCGATTTCGATGTGGCGAGACACGAAGCTTTCGGTGACGACGCGATCGGAGGCCTCGGTTTTTACGCCCTCAGGTACCATCGGTTGGTCGCTCACCAGCAGCAGCGCGCCCGCGGGGATGCTGTTGGCGAAACCTGCAGCAAAGATGGTGGCGGTCTCCATGTCGATCGCCATTGAACGCGTTTTGCGCAGGTATTCTTTGAAATCCTCGTCATGCTCCCAGACGCGGCGATTGGTCGTATAGACGGTGCCGGTCCAGTAATCGTGACCCAGATCGCGAATCATCGTCGACACGGCGCGCTGCAGGCTGAAGGCCGGAAGCGCCGGCACCTCGGGCAACAAATAGTCGTTCGATGTGCCTTCGCCGCGAATCGCCGCAATCGGCAGCACCAGATCGCCGAGCTGATTCTTGCGCTTCAATCCGCCGCATTTGCCGAGAAACAACACCGCTTTGGGCTTGATCGCGCTCAACAGGTCCATCACGGTGGCTGCATTGGCGCTGCCCATGCCGAAGTTGATCATCGAGATGCCATCGTGCGTGGCGCTCGGCATCGGGCGATCCGAGCCGCGCACCGGTGCCCCGGTACGCTCGGCAAACAGGTTCACATAGCCGCCGAAATTCGTGAGCAAGACGTACTCGCCCAACTCACCGAGCGGTACGCCGGTGTAGCGCGGTAACCAGTTGCTGACGATTTCGGCTTTGCTGCGCATGATGAGGGCCCGTCGGAAAGACGCGCCGATGGTAGAGACTCGATGGAAAAAGGCAAATGCCCGGCGCTTGGGTCGGAGCGCTCGGCTATCGATCGAGCACGCTGCATGCGCGCAAGTATGCTCGCTCTGACCGTTCCTCTCGATTTAGCTGCAGGCCCGGCCCGACGGCACAGCCGTGGTTCGCTTGGCCTGGTGCGCAGCCTACTAGTGTGGTGTCCCAAAAATAACTGGAATTATGTCCGCGTCTTTCGACCCGAATGCTGCGTTGCTCGTCGTCGCCATAGCGCTGCTATGACTTCTTCTCGCGCCTTGCCTCGGGCCGAAATCCATCGGACATTTCTTCCAGTTATTTTTGGGACACCACACTAGGCACTTGCTCGCTAAACTGTACCCTCTCGCCAACGTACTCTGGTTAACACATTGATGTATATGCTGTTATCCCGCAAAATATACACATTGGCGTTTTGCGGGATAACACATGCCTCAGTACGACGATGTGGCACTGCGAGTTGCCATCGACCTGCGCGACGCCTACGACGCCACCATGGCGCTTTGGCGTCAGGCCCATGCTGCGGCAGGTCGGCTCGTGTGGAAAACCGTTCGCGGCCGAGACTACTTGTATCGGACTTACGGTAACGCTGGAAACGGCAGTTCGCTCGGTCCACGCTCGCCCGAAACGGAAGTCCTCTACGAGCAGTTTCGCAGCGACAAAGCCCGAATCAAGGAGCAACTCGCCGACACTGAACCCGACCTCAAGCGCGCCGCAGCGATGTATGTCGCCGCAGGCCTGCCGGTACTGGACTCCTGGGCCGCGAAGCTATTCCAGCATCTCGATCGCGCCGAATTGATGGGTCCGGCAGTCTTCGTCGTAGGCACCAACGCGATGCCGGCGTATCAACTCGAAGCGCAACAACGGACCGGGCAGCGGCTGCATGCTACGCGAGATACGGATATCGCCTGGACTGCGTTAGTTGGTGAGGAGGCGCGACTTTGGCCAAGCTTGCGCGAATGGGACCCGAGCTTTGTGATCAACTCAGAACGCCCATTTCAGGCGCGCGGCCGGGCGATGCGCGAATTGGACGTGTTGGCCGCACCGAGTCGAATCGCAGCGATGAGCCATGAACCGTTCCATCCGGCCGAACTCCCAGAACAAGAATGGTTGCTGATGGGAACGCCATTGCGCCATGTCGTGGCGTCGTTCGATCGAACGCCGTGCGCCATTGTCGTACCCGATCCCCGTTACTTCGCCCTGCACAAGGCCTGGCTCGCGCGCAAACCAGGCCGCGATCCGCTCAAGGCGCCGCGTGATCGGCGCCAGGCGGAAACGGTGTGGGCTTGGTTGGCCCACATGGCGCGATACAGCATTGACGCAGGATTCCTGCGAACGCTTCCGGACGAACTTGCTAACATCGCAACCACGTTGATCGACTCGACTGTCGCATAACCTCACCATCGAACCCAGATAGACTGCGATCAACTCAAGAACCGAACTTGTCATGCACGACGCTCACGGTTTCCTGTTGTACGCGGTCGTGTTCCTGGCGGCGGCGATCGTCGCCGTCGTCATCAGCAAGCAAGCGAAGATGGGCGCGGTGCTCGGTTATTTGCTGGCCGGTGTCGTCGTGGGTCCGGAAGCGCTGAAGCTGGTGTCCGATCCGGAAACGGTGCTGACGTTTTCTGAGATCGGCGTTGTGATGCTCCTGTTCGTGTTGGGCCTCGAACTGTCGCCGCAGCGCCTATGGGTGATGCGCCGGGTGCTGTTTGGACTTGGCGCCTCGCAGATGTTCCTGGTCACCGCCGTGTTCGCGCTCGCCGGCTGGTGGCTGGGGCTGCCGACTGTGGCTGCGATCATCGCTGGCTTCGGCCTGGCGCTGTCGTCCACTGCGTTCGGCGTGCAAATCCTCTCTGAGCGCGGCGAGCTGACCGCCGAACACGGTCGTGGCTGTTTTGGCGTATTCCTGTTCCAGGACTTGGTGGCGGTCCCGGTGCTGGCGCTGATTCCGCTGCTGGCCGCAGGCGAAGTGGCGCAAACGAACCGCGATCCGTGGGTGTCTGCGGCGCTGGTTGTGGGTGCTATCGCGCTGGTGGTGGTGGCCGGCCGCTATCTGTTGCGCCCGGTGTTCCGCGCGGTAGCCAAAACCGACAGCGTCGAGGTATTCACGGCGGTGGCCCTGCTGGTGGTCCTCGGCACGGCATTGTTGATGCACGAAGTCGGGTTGTCGATGGGGCTGGGCGCCTTCCTCGCGGGCGTGCTGCTGGCCGATTCGGAGTATCGCCACGAGCTGGAATCGCACATCGAGCCGTTCAAGGGCTTGCTGCTGGGACTGTTTTTCATGGGCGTCGGCATGAGTCTCGAATTGCAGCGACTGTATTCGGCGCCGGTGCTGGTGCTCGGCATCCTCGTCGCGGTGCTGCTCGTGCAAGTGGCGGCGATGTGGGCGGTCGCGCGCGCTTTCGGTTACACGCATCGCCAGAGCCTGTTGCTCGCGGCGCTGCTGGCCTCGGGCGGCGAATTTGCGTTCGTCGTGTTTGCCACCGCGCAAGGCTCGGGTTTGATCAGCGCAGATCTGGCGGGCCTCTTGAATCTGGTGGTCGCGCTGGCGATGGCATGCACGCCCTTCATGGTGCTCGGCATGGCTGCCTTCTCCGATCGTCACGAGGCTGCCCATACGGCCAAACGCGAATTCGACACGATTCCCGACCAGCATGCCGATGTGGTGATCGCCGGTTTCGGCCGCGTTGGGCAAGTGCCGGGGCGCATCCTGGCAGCGCACCAGACGCCGTTCACGGTGATCGAACCCTCGGCCGAGCAGGTGGATTTCAGTCGGCGCTTCGGCTCGAAGCTGTATTTCGGCGACCCTGCGCGTCCGGAATTGCTTCGCGCGGCGCGTGTCGGCGAGGCCAAGGTGTTCGTACTCGCCATCGACGATGCCGAGCATTCCGTGCGCGTCGCGCGCACGGTGCGCCGACTCTATCCGCAAGTCAAAATCATCGCCCGCGCCCGCAACCGCCAACACGCCTTCAAGCTGATGGACCTGGGAATCGATCCGATCATTCGCGAAACGCTGCACAGCTCGCTGCTGATGACCCAGAAGGTGCTCGAGGAATTGGGCATGACGCCGGCCGATGCCGCCGAGCGTGTGGAGCGCTTCCGCGCATTCGACGAAAAACTGTTGTTCGAACAACATCTGGTCTACGACGACGAATCGGCGCTGATCCAATCCAGCGATCAAGCGCGTCGCGATCTGATTGCGCTATTCGAGGCCGACGATGACCTCCGCTAGGGTACTGGAAAAGACGGCACGCATCCTCGGCTGGCCTGCGGAATACATCGGCCGCTGTTTGGGCGTGCTGGTTGTGCTCGGTGTCGTCGGCATGTTTGCGGTGGTGCTGACGCGCTACGCCTTCGGCTTCTCCGAGGCGTGGCTGCGGGAACTGGTGCTGGCGCTCAATGCCGCGGTTTTCTTGCTCGGCGCTTCGTTCGCGATGGCGCGCGATGAGCATGTGCGCGTCGACGTGCTCAGCAAGCGCTTCTCGCCGAGGACGAAAAAATGGGTGGAACTCGGTGGCGTCCTGCTCATTGTGTTGCCGTTTGCGGTCTTCGTGCTGGTGGTCAGTTGGCGCTATGTCGCCACCAGCTTCGCGATCGGCGAGCGCTCCAATGAGCCCGGCGGGCTGGCCCATTTATGGGTCATCAAGGGCCTCATTCCTGCCTTCGCTGTGCTGCTGATCCTGCAGGCCCTGGCCAATGCCTGCAAAATGCTGGCCCGGACCGGACATGAGGAACGCGGATGATCGCGATTGGCTCTGTCTTGGAATCGCGGCACGACAGTGCGCGAGGGCAGGCCTGCAATCTCAATCGAACAGATGGCGGTTGAGCCGCCACGCCGGCCATGGTCGATCTGGCCCATCGGCGTCGCTGCCCGACGCATCGCGCGCTGAGCGCAGGCACTGCGCCTACATTGCGAGGAAACCTGGGGGTCGACCGTCGGCGTCGACGCTGAGGGAACGGCGACCGGCGGTGCGCCCTGACCGACCTGATTGACACACATTCGGGCTAGAATCGTCGACCGCGACACATTCCTTCGATAGGTTTTCCCGCATGCACGCACTCGATCAGAACTGGTTTTCTGAGGCCCACGCCGGTTCGAACTCAGCAATTTCATTCAAGATCAAAGGCTTACTGCACTCCGAGAAAACGCCTTTTCAGACCATCGATATCTACGAGACCACCGATTGGGGCAACCTGATGGTCATCGATGGCTGCGTGATGTTGACCACGCGCGACAATTTTCTCTATCACGAGATGATGAGCCACCCGGCGCTGTATACGCATCCGCGCGCCAAGCGCGTGGTGATCATCGGCGGCGGCGATTGCGGCACGCTGCGTGAGGTCTTGAAGCACGAAGAAGTCGAAGAAGCCGTGCAGTGCGATATCGACGAGCGCGTCACGCGCCTGGCCGAGCAGTACTTCCCGGAGTTGTGCGACAGCAATGGCGATCCGCGCGCCAAATTGCTGTTCGGCGATGGCATCAAATACATGGCCGAACATGAGCCCGAAGCGCTGGATGTGGTGATCGTCGATTCGACCGATCCGGTGGGCCCGGCGGAAGGACTTTTCAATCGCGCCTTTTACCAGAGCTGTTTGCGCGCGCTGAAACCTGGGGGCATCCTGGTTCAGCAGAGCGAATCGCCGCTGATTCATCTGCCGCTGATCACAGCCATGCGCACGCAGATGAAGGGTGCGGGCTTTACCCATCTGCGCACGCTGTGCTTTCCGCAGCCCTGTTATCCCTCAGGTTGGTGGAGCTGCACGATGGCGCGCAAGGGCATTGATCTCAACAGCTTCCGCGAACGCGGCGCCGCCACCAAGAAATTCGAAACCCGCTATTACAATGTCGACATCCATCGCGGCGCGCTGGCGATGCCCGAGTTCATGAAAGGCGCTTTCCCGGAAAGCTGACTGGCGGCGTCTTGAGTTCGAGCCAGCCTGAACTCCGGGCCGCGGGTGCAGTCTCACGTCACGCTCCTGCCTTAAAGCTCCTTCGAGTCAAGGGGCGCAAGCGCGAAGCGCTCGGCGGGGCATGTCGGTTACATTGGTTCCCGGCGAGCGAAGCCCACATGCTCGCCGGTCTGAGGCGAAGTCTCGCCATCACACTTGAAGCTAAGTTGAGGATTTATATGCGTTCGATGTTGTTCTTCGCAGTGCTGTTCGCCACCGCCGCGGCAGCGCAGGATGCCCAGCCCGAGGTGCAGCAAGCGGCTGCGCCGCAGACCGAAAACAAGCCGATGCTGGTGACCGAGGCGCATCAGGCCGACCCATCGCTGCCGACGTGGGCTCCTGCTGCGATGCGCGCGGCCGAAAATCAAACCATGCCGGGTCGCGTGATCGCTGTCGCGCCGCAAATCAGCGTGATGTTGCCGGAGGATTGGCGCGCCGCCGATGTTGTGGCCACCGAGGTGTTGCCCGAGCAAGCATCGACATTGCACGCGCTGGCGCAGTCCGGACTCACCATCGATCTCGTCGACGGCGATAAACGCGAGCGCTTGTTGACCTTCTACCGCGCGCCGCTCAAGCCCTATCGCGAACTCGCCAACAGCGGCAAGACCATCGGTCGCATCGTGATCACCGATCCCGAATACGCTTATGTCGTCGAGCGCGGAGACAGCGGCAAGAGCGCGCGGTTCAAGGCGCTGCGCAGCAACGCCGAGGCGGTGATTTCGACCATGGCGATTTACGATGAGCGTCGCGAAATCCTTGAGCGCCGCATGCCGATCAGCACACATTACGCTGGAAAACTCAGCAACGGGCAGCCGATCGATATTCAGTTCGCGACCGATGGCACGCTGACACTCGCCTGGGGCGAGAATTTGGCGCGGAAGGCCAAGGGCCAGTGGCTGCAGCGCGATGCGCAACTCATGATGCAACTGTTCGATACCGAGCCCAAGCCCGAGGGACCGGTGATGATGCTGTTCGATGGCCAGCAGCTGACCGTCACCAAATGGGATGAAATCCTGTTCGGCGCGACGAACGTTTCGCTGCAACCGGTCAAGTAATGCACATCGACATCATCGGCAGCGGTTCGCCGCTGCTGTTGATGCACGGTTGGGCCATGCATGGCGGCGTCTTCATGCCGCTCGTGGAGCGCCTGCGACATAGATTCCAGTGCTGGATCGTAGATCTGCCGGGCCACGGTAACTCCAGCGAGGATGCTGGCGCAGATCTGTCGCACTCCGTGGAGCGATTGCTGGCGCAAGCGCCTGCCGGTACCCGTTGGCTCGGCTGGTCGCTGGGCGGGCAATTGGCCCTGGATGCCGCCTTGCAGGCGCCGCACGAGGTCGGCGGAGTGGCAATGATCGCCAGCTCACCGTGTTTTGTGCGTCGCGCCGATTGGCCCCACGGCGTCGACGACTCGGTGTTTACCGGTTTCGCCAGCGAGCTGAAGCGCGATTACGCCGCTACCATCGAGCGCTTTTTGGCGCTCGAGGTCCACGGCGATGACGCCGCGCGCAGCGAGTTGCGAAGTCTGCGCGCGATGTGGGCATCGCGACCGGCACCGCGGCCCGAGGTCCTCAATATCGGCCTGAACTGGCTGGCGCATCGCGACTATCGAGCGCGCCTGAGTGAGCTATCGGTGCCAAGCTTGTGGCTCGCTGGCGCACGCGATCGACTCGTGCCGCCGGAAGCGATGCGCTGGGCGAGCGAGGCGAGCGGCGGCAGTTACGCGCAATGGCCCGCCGGTCACGCGCCGTTCCTGGCACACGGCGATGCGATCGCTGCGGCGATTGTGAGTTGGGCGCAGGGCGAGGAGAGTAGTGAGTCGTAAATGGTGAGGTCGCTTCGTGGCCGGGCGGGAGCTCGGACAGCAACGATATCGCACCACTTACGACTCACTTTTCGCTATTCATGACTCGCGCCATGATCGAAATTCTTGCCACCGGCCAGGGCTGGCTGGCGGTCAACAAGCCAAGCGGTTTGTCGGTGCATAGCTCCAGCTACACCGGCCCCTGTACGACGACGCTGGTCGACCAGTTGCGTCAGCAACTGGGCGTTGCGCGCGTGCACGCCGTGCACCGGCTCGATCACGCCACCAGCGGCGTGCTGCTGCTGGCGCTCGACCCGCGAACGGCGGCCTACTTCACCGAACAGTTCGCCACGCGTCGCGTCGAGAAGCGCTATCTCGCTGTGGTGCGCGGGCACACGGCGGCCGAATTCGTGGTCGATGCGCCGCTCTCGGGTCGCGACGGCCGAGCGCCCAAAGATGCGCGCACGGCCTTCACCACGCTAGGCACACTGACCGTGCCGATTGCCCTCGGTCGTTACCCGGAAGCGCGCTATTCGCTTGTCGCTGCACGCCCGGACACTGGACGGCATCACCAGATTCGGCGCCACCTCAAGCATATCGCGCATCCCATCGTCGGCGATGTGAAGTATGGCAAGGGCGACCACAACCGCTTGTTCCGCGGCCATTTCGGGATCCACCGGTTGTTGTTGCATGCTACCGAGCTGCGCTTTTTCGACACTGACAGCCAGTGGCTGACCGTAACCGCGCCGCTCGATTCACCGATGACGAAGGCGCGCACACTGTTCGATCATCCCGGCATCGACGCTGTGACTGGAGCACCGACATCGTGATATCGCTGCACGCTCCGAGCGCCTGAGTCATGGCCGGGCGCATTCCCGAGACCTTCGTCGACGAGCTGCTGCAGCGCGTCGACATCGTCGACATCGTCAATGCGCGCGTGCCGCTCAAGCGCGCGGGCAAGGAGTATCAGGCGCGCTGTCCGTTCCACGACGAGCGCAGCCCGTCGTTTACCGTGGTGCCGCAAAAGCAGTTTTTCCATTGTTTCGGCTGCGGTGCGCACGGTTCGGCGATCAAGTTTGTAATGGACTACGATGGCCTAAGCTTCCCCGACGCCATCGAAACGCTGGCCGCGCACGTCGGCATGCAAGTCCCGCGCGACAAGAGCCGAGCGGATGAGCAAGACGCTCTGGCGCCGCTGTATGCGGTAATCGCCGAGGCCAATCAGTGGTTCCGTGCGCAGCTTCCGAAGCACCCGCGGGCGATGGCTTATTTCGAGAAGCGCGGCGTCAGCGCGGCGATGATCGAGCGCTTCGAGCTTGGCTATGCGCCGGATCGTTGGGATGGCTTGCTCGGTGCAATCGGCAACGCGCGGCGCGATGCCTTGGCTGCGGCGGGCTTGTTGTCGACGCGCGACGACGGTCACGCTTACGACAAGTTTCGTGATCGCGTGATGTTCCCGATTCATGACCGCCGCGGCCGGCCGATGGCCTTCGGCGGACGCATTCTCGATCAAGGCGAACCCAAGTATCTGAACTCGCCGGAGACGGCGCTGTTCCACAAAGGCCGCGAGCTCTACGGATTGTCGTTGGCGCGCGCTGCGGCACAGAAGTCCGGGCGGCTGGTGGTGGTCGAAGGTTATATGGACGTCGTGTCGCTGGCACAGCACGGCGTCGAGGAAGTCGTCGCCACGCTCGGCACCGCCACCACCAAGGACCATGCCGAGCTTCTGTATCGCAACGTGGAGAGCGTGGTGTTCTGCTTCGATGGCGACCGCGCTGGCGTCGCTGCTGCGTGGCGCGCGCTGGAGTCGACCCTGCCGCGATTGAAGGACGGTCGGCAAGCGCATTTTCTGTTCCTGCCCGAGGGCGAGGATCCGGACACGATCGTGCGCAAAGAAGGCGCGGGCGGGTTTCGCACGCGGCTCGATCAGGCGCAGCCGCTCTCGGACTATTTCTTTGCCACGCTCGAGAACGATATCGATATGACCTCGATCGACGGCCGCGCGCGCCTCACTGCGCGCGCGCGGCCGCTGATCGACACCATGCCCGATGGCGCCTTTCGCGACCTGATGCGCCAGGCGCTCGCCGATCGCAGCGGCGCGCAGCGCGTGACCGTGCCGAGCGAGCCTGTGCCTGTCCGCAAACCGCGCCCGGCCGGCGCGCCGCGGACTTTGGTCAGGCAAGCGATGGCGCTGCTGCTTGCCAGGCCGCAGCTGGCGCTCGATATCGAGTTGCCGAGCGGCTTTGAGCGCGTCGACAAGCCGGGCAGCGAGGTGCTGCGAGAGTTGCTGCAACTCGCCCGCGCCAGGCCGCTCGCCAGCGCGACGGAACTTATCGAGCACTTCGAAGGCAGCACCCGCGATGCGCTGGTCAAGCTCTCCATCTCGGAGGTGCCGGGCGATGAGGCCGCCTGGCGCGAAGACTTGCTGAGCGCGCTGATGAAACTGATCGAGCAAAGCGACGCCGACCGCCGTCAGGCCCTCAGCGAGAAGCTACGCAGCGGTGGACTCGATGAGGCAGAAAAGCTGGAGCTGCGCGCGTTGCTGGCGCGAAAGATCTAGCTCAGCGGCGCACTCGCGTTTGCTGAGCAACCAGAACGCGTTCACAGCGGTTGTGAGTTCCCTGGAGGGTTAGGGAAGGGTGAACGTGGGATATGCGATGAGGTTCGATTGCGGGGAAACCCCGCGCAGAAAGGTTTTGCAATACTTCAGCTCAAGATGACTTCGAGCGTCCACCCTCCCCCTAATCCTCCCCCGTCAGCGGGGGAGGGAACCGGGCTGGCTTCGGCCGGTGCGGCTTGCCACTTTCGCAGAACCTGACATGGCCAAACTCTACTTCTACTACTCGGCCATGAACGCCGGAAAGACCACGGTGTTGCTGCAAAGCGCGCATAACTATCACGAGCGCGGCATGCGCACGCTGATCCTTACGCCGCGCATCGACAACCGCTACGGCGAAGGACTGGTGCAATCGCGCATCGGCTTAAAGGCCAAAGCGCGTGCTTTCGAACGTAGCGAGGATTTGTTCCTGGCCACCACGGCCGATATCGACGCGAATGGCCCGCTGCATTGCGTGCTCGTCGACGAGGCGCAGTTCCTCAGCAAATCGCAGGTCTGGCAGCTCACCGATATCGTCGATCACTTGAACATCCCGGTGCTCGCCTACGGTTTACGCACCGACTTCCAGGGCGAGCTGTTCGAAGGCTCGCAGTACCTACTCGCCTGGGCCGATTCGATGAGCGAAATCAAGACCATTTGCCACACCGGCCGCAAAGCGACGATGGTGGTGCGCGTCGACGAGCAGGGCCGCGCGATTACCCAGGGCGCGCAAGTCGAGATCGGCGGCAACGAGCGCTACGTCTCAGTGTCGCGCGCCGAATTCAAGCGCATTTTCGATGGCGATGGCGCGCTACCGCTGAAGCAGGGGACGTTGTTTTCTTAATGGTGTTCACCCAAGCAGGTGCAATTGCAGTCCTGGAAATCGAAGAAAATCGCGATCGAACGAAACCAAGGTCGCTCCATGCTCAATGGCCAGTGCGGCCAAATGCGCATCGTTGACTAGATTTCCTGCCGTACCCAACGTTGTCAGCAAATCAATGACCGCGCGCATGTGCTGGGGCGAAGGCTCGGGCTGCACAAAACCTGGCGCCCGGTAGATGACATCCAGCCACTCTCCAGCTTGCTTTGCGGTCAGCGGCTTGCTAAAGATTCGCCCTTGCGTCACGATGCGGACGAAGCCCAGCGCTACGACAAGCGGCAATCCGAAGGGGCGAGCGCTCTTGAGCGCCTCCGCTGTCCATGCTCCCGCCAGCGTATGGTGCGGATGCTCGATCATTGCGGACGCGATCAGAACATTGTTATCGACCAGATACATTAGCGACCCAGGCTTAGTTTCGCGAGTACCGCCTCGTCTTCCAGTGCGGCGGCAAGTCGATTGAAGTTCTGGTTCGGGTCGACGCCTTGACGAAGTGTCAAATCGAACGTCGGGAACACCGGCTCATAGGCGATCGGCGCTTGAGTCAATCCACGCCGTATGGCGACATTGACAATATCCTTGAAGCTCCGCCCCTTGCGTTCTTCACGACGGATCAATTTCTCGACATCGCTCTCGAGCGTAATCGTGGTGCGCATCGCAATCTCCCTTGCATCATGATGCCTAGTGTACTGCATCATGATGCGATACGAGCAGCCAGGCGATGTATGAATCTGCTCGCCGGGACTAGACTCCGCCTCCCGAATCAAAACGACCACCCATGGCAGCCACCCACCGCGAACTACGTGAGCGCATTGCGCGTGCGTCTGCGCGAGACTTTCCGCGCCTGTATGCGCTGTGGAAGGCGTTGCCGCAGGACGCGCCAGAGGACCCGCGCGTGGCGGCCCTGGTTCGCCTGCTGGAATCCTCCGAAGCGATCGTGGCCGCGCGCGCGGCAAGTGTGCCGAAGCTGGTGATCCCCGAAGAGCTGCCGATCGCGGCGCACGCACCGGCTCTGGTGGCGGCGATCGAAAAGCATCCGGTGGTGATCGTCGCGGGCGCCACCGGTTCGGGCAAGACCACGCAATTGCCCAAGCTTGCGCTCATGGCCGGGCGCGGCACGCGCGGCGTGATCGGCTGCACACAGCCGCGGCGGATTGCCGCGCGGAGCATTGCGCGGCGCGTGGCCGAGGAAACGGGAACGGCGCTCGGCGACAAAGTGGGATTTGCGGTGCGCTTCCAGGATCAGGTCAGCGAGCAAACGCTCATCAAGTTCATGACCGACGGCATTTTGCTCGCCGAGACGCAGAGCGACCGGCAGTTGCGCCGCTACGACACGCTGATCGTCGACGAGGCACACGAGCGCAGCCTAAACATCGATTTCTTGCTCGGGTACCTGAAGAATCTGCTGCAGCGACGGCCGGAGCTGAAGCTGATCATCACCTCGGCGACCATCGACACCGACAGTTTTGCGCGACATTTCTCCGGTGCGCCGGTCATCGAAATCGAGGGCCGCGGCTATCCAGTGGAGATTCGCTATCGGCCCATCGAGGGCGACAACGACGAGCGCGCGGACCAGGGGTTGGTGCGTGGCATCTCGCAAGCCATCGATGAGCTTACGCCATCCGATCCGCGTGGCGACTTTCTGGTGTTCTTGCCGGGCGAACGCGAGATTCGCGATGTGCACAAAGCACTCGAAGGCCGGCGTTTGCCGCACACCGAAATTTTGCCGCTGTATGCCCGCCTATCGAGCGCGGCTCAGGAGCGCGTGTTCCAGCCGGGCACCGGCCGGCGCGTGGTGTTGGCAACCAATGTCGCCGAGACCTCGATCACGGTGCCGCGCATTCGCTTCGTGATCGACACCGGTCTGGCGCGCGTGAATCGCTACAGCCAGCGCGCCAAAGTGCAGCGCCTGCAGATCGAGCCGATCAGTCAGGCGGCGGCAAATCAGCGCGCGGGTCGTTGCGGGCGCACCTCCAGCGGCATTTGTGTGCGCCTGTTCGACGAGGCCGACTTCCAGAAGCGCCGGCCATATACCGACCCCGAATTGCTGCGCTCGTCCCTGGCGGGCGTGATCTTGCGCATGCTCGACCTGGGCCTGGGCGATCCCAAGCGCTTCCCGTTCATCGACGCGCCCAGCGACCGCGCCATCGACGATGGTTATGTATTGCTGAGCGAACTCGGCGCGCTGGATGACATGCGCGTGCTGAATCGGATCGGTCGCGACATGGCGCGTCTGCCGATCGACGTGCGCCTGGCGCGCTTTTTGGTCGCCGCCCGCGACACCGATCAGTTCGAGACAGCGCTGGTGATCGCCGCAGGCTTATCGATCCAGGACCCGCGCGAACGACCGGCGGAAGCGCGCGGCCTCGCGGACGCGGCGCATCAGATCGACGTGCACGACAAGAGCGATCTGTTGACGCTCGTGAACTTGTGGACGCGCTACACGCACGAGCACGAAGAGCGCACGCAAAGCCAATTGCGCGAGTGGTGCAAGAGCCAGTTCCTGTCCTATCTGCGCATGCGCGAATGGCGCGAGCTGCATCGGCAGTTGCGGGTGGTGGTGGGAGAGTTGGGGTGGGGCGGCGCGATGCCTCGCGCTGACTCGGATTTCAAGGGGCGGGGGGCAGGAGGCGGGGGCCGAGCGGCAGTCTACGCACAGGCGCCACATCTCTCTGCAGCGACGCGCAAGAGTGAACGAGTGGAACGGGTATCGGACAGCGCCAGCCGCTCGGCCCTCGCCCCCAGCCCTTTGCCCCCCGCCATTGCAACCAACGACGCCCGCGCCTTCGAAACCCTTCACCGCGCTTTCCTCACCGCCTACGTCACGCACGTCGCGCGCAAGGACGATAAGCAGCGCTATCGCGGTCCGCGTGGGCGTTCGTTGCAGATTTTTCCGGGCTCAGGTCAAGCGAAGATAGGCCCGCCATGGATCGTTAGCGCGACGATTCTCGAAACCGAGAAACTCTACGCGCTGATGAACGCGCGCATCGATCCGGCGTGGATCGAGCCGGCGTGTCAGCACCTGAGCAAACGCCAGCACTACGAGCCGACGTGGGACCTCAAGGGCGGACGCGCCGTCGGCTTTGAAGATGTCACGCTGTTTGGATTGCCGATCGTGCAGCGCCGCCGCATCAACTATGCGAGCGCCGATCTGATCACCGCGCGCGCGCTGATGATTCGCCATCAGCTGGTGCGCGGCGAGGGCCCGGCGCGGCATCCGGTTCTGGCGCATAACGATGCGCTGCGCCAGCAGGCCAAAGACAAGGAAGAGAAGCTGCGCCGCCGCGGCCTTTTGCGCGACGAGATCGAGCTCGCCGAATGGTTCGATACGCGCATTCCCACCGATGTGCTGGACGCGCATCAACTGCAGCGCTGGCTGCGTCATGCACCACCCGAGGCCTGCGAAGCACTGAAGTGGACGCTCGACGATCTCGTGGTTCCCGAAGCGCGCGGCGACGAAAGCGAGCGTTTTCCGGACACGCTGGAACTGGCAGGACAAAAACTCCCGGTGGCCTATGCCTTCGATCCCAACGGCGAACGCGATGGCGCCACGCTGACGATTCCGCTCAATGTGCTGATGAGCCTCAGCGAATCCGACATCGATTGGCTGGTGCCCGGCTGGCGCGAAGAGAAAGCCGCCGCGCTGATCAAGTCTTTGCCCAAAGCGCTGCGTCGTCACGTGGTTCCCGCACCGGATTTCGCGCGCGCTTTTCTCGAAGCCACGCCGCCACGCAAAGCGCCCTTCGTCGACGCGCTGGCGGAGTTCCTGACGCGCGTCGGTGGCGTCGCCATCGCGGCCAGCGATTTTTCGGATACCGAACTATCGCCGCATTTGAAACTCAACCTGCGCGTGATCGACGCCGACGGTCAGGCGCTGGATCACGACCGCAGCCTGGCGCTGCTGAAGGAGCGATACGCACAAGCCGCGCGCGATGCATTCGCCGCGCGTATGGACAAGCAGTACTGGGCCGACGGTTTGAGCGACTGGCCGGCGTTCGACTTGCCCGAAGCCATCGTCGATGGCGCCATTTCCGCGTTTCCGGCGCTCGTCGCGCAAGGCGAGCGCGTTGGCGTGCGCGCTTTTGCTGACGCCAGCGAGGCGCGCGAGGCGCACGCCGGCGGCGTACTGACCTTGTTGCGTCGGCAGACGCTCGAAGTGCAGCGCTATTGGCAGCGGCACATCAAGCTGAGCAACGATGCCGCGCTCGCGTATGGCGTTGTTGCGCCGGTCGACAGCCTGCGCAGCGACATCGTCGCCGCATCGCTGCTGGATCTTGCAGCGACACGCGCCAGCGTGCGCAGCGCCAGCGCCTTCCATGCGCTCGTCGAACGCATTCGCAAGGAACTCGGCGAACGCGTGCAAGCGCGCGCCGCGCTGCTCGACGACATTTTGCAAAAGGCCAAAAAAGCGCGCGCGGAACTGACGCCGCTGCTGATGGGTCACGCCACCGCCAACCTCGCCGATGCCCGCGATCATCTGCAGCGCCTGATCGCCCCCGGCTTCGCCGCCAGCGTTCCCATGGCGCGCCTGCAACATTATCCGCGCTATCTGCAGGCGCTCGTGCTCCGCATCGAACGCCTCAAGCGCGAGCCGGCCAAAGACCAGGCAAAACTGCTCGACGTGATTCCGTTCCAGCGCGAGCAAGCCACGCTGAACAACGACGAATTGCGCTGGCTCATCGAAGAGCTGCGCGTCTCGTTATTCGCCCAGGAACTCGGCACCGCCGAGGCGATCTCGCCCAAGCGCATCGCCAAGCGGATTGCGGAGCTGCGGGCGCGGTGAGACATTGAGGCTTGCAAGACGGCAAAACTAGAGACGTTCGTCGCCCTGTCACGCTTTCGCGCCGTTTCGCCCCAATACTCCGCTTATGAAGATTCCACTTTGCGCGTTGTGGTTCGCGGTCGCTCTGGTGCTTTCCGGGTGGCTTGCGCTGGTCTTGTTGGAGGGCGATGCGTGTGTGGACGCAGGTGGTAGCTTTGCACGCCTAACTCTGCATTGCGATGTCGGGCAGCACTACGTGCCGCTCGTTGAGCGATCGCACCGGCCGTTCTGGATTACCTACGGTGCGGTTTCGGTCTTTATTTCGCTGGCGGTTTTTGCCCTGTTTTCGCTGGTGGCAAAAGGGCTTCGTCTGCTCGGGCTACGCAGCTGCGCAAGCGAAGGAGCGAAGCATTGCGTGGGCCAACCTTCGCCAAAGCTCGGTGAGCGACGATGAGGGTGGGCAGGACCGGAGCTTTGATTGCAGTGCTCCCAGCGCTGTTTCCTTTTGCGCTTTGGGTACTGGCGGAGTTCGTGCACTCGCAGTGGTGCAACGGTTGGTGTCTGACATGCACTCACGGGTGTTCGGTGAGCGGGATGGATGCCAGCTGGTTATTGGTGCTCGGCCTCATCTATAGCCCTTACCTGCTGGTCCTCACTGCTCCGCTCTCGTTGCTACTATTGCTTGCACTTCTCGTGATGAAGCGCAGGACGATGTCCGCAAGCACTGGTCTAGATTGAGTTGAGATACTGGCGAAACTCGCCGAAGTTGCAACAAACGAGCGGCTGGAGATGAACATGAGTGAGCTCGATCTGACGAAGGAAGAGAAAGATCTGGTCGCTGCAATGACGCGGAACCAGGGCGTCTGGTCGACAATTGGCTTCTACAGCGCCGCCGTTGTCCCCTCGCTGCTGTTCGCCGGCTACGGCGTTTCCGCCGAAAACCTTGTGGCCATGGCGGTCGCCTTCGGCGCTCTGTTGTTTTTCGTGATCTGGCTCATCAGCCGAGAACTCAGCTACGTTGCCCCATTTCTTTCGATATTCCGAAAGATCATGGCGCACGAACAGCGGGCAGCGCTCGGTCAGCCGGTTGCGGGCCCGGACGCATCGAATCGGCCCTGAGTAATCTCGCCCGTAAGCGCGGGCGCCACGAATAGCGCCCTTACGGTTAGCAGATCTGGAATCGGTGCGATGCATCGAGCCGCTTCAAGAGCGATGCATGTAGCGAAATCTGCGCCGCCATCGATAAGCCGATCCGCGGCCCGAACTCTAATCGCCCATCCGCTTTGCAGCCGCCGTCAAGCCGTACGCGTCGCGATCGCCGGCGCGATGCGCGTGGCACGCAGGGCTGGGCCGAGCACCGCGAGTTGGCCGAGCACGAGTACGATCAGCGCACCGACCGGTAGCCAGTTCCACGGCAGGGCGCCGAAGCTCAGGTATTTGACCAGCAGGCCATTGACCGCGATGGCGAGCGCGCTGCCGGCGGCGATGCCGAGCAGCGCGATCAGGGCGTTCTCGGTTTGGAAATAGCGCAGGATATCGCTGCGTTTGGCGCCGAGCGCGCGACGGGTGCCGATCTGCTTGGTGCGCTGGGTGACCCAGAAGCTGGCCTGGCCGACGATCCCGAAAGCGGTCACGGCAAGCAGCGCCAGAGCGATCGCGCTCAACAGCACTGCCATGGTGCGATCGCTCTCGAAAGCGTTGTCGCGAATGGCTTCGAAATCGCGAATACCATCGACAATGCGGTTGCGATCGACAGCGAACAACGCCTCCTCGACACGAGCCATCACGCGGTCTCGCTCGCCGGGTTCGGTGCGCACGACGAAGCTGGTCGACCCGGACGGTCGCAACGGCACAAACACGATGCGGTCTGAGTTGCGCGATCGCGGCCACGGCGAGGCCAGCGAGTCGGTAATGCCGACCACCTGCTGCGCCGGCTCGCCCGGATCGCCGGTGATATTGATCATCTTGCCGAGCGCCGATTCGCCGGGAAAGAGCCTTTCGGCGAGATCCTTGCTGATCAGTACCACCGGCGGTTTGGGCTGATCGCCGGACATCCATGGAGTGACTTCGTCGGCGCGGAAATTGCGCCCTTCGAGCAGCTTGACGCCCAGCGCATCCAGCAACCGCTCGCCGCCCATGTACACCGCAGCGAGACGCTCCGGACCTTCGATTTGCTCCTCGGGCTTGAGCGTGATCGAAGTCTGCCAGCCGCTCTGACCCATCGGTACACCAATCTGGGTGGTAGCAGCGATCACACCTGGGAGGGCGTTGATGGCTTCAAGGTCGGCCAGCGTGCCGTCGACCGGCACCCGCGAATTGCCGATGTTCTGGCTGCCGAACACGAACACATTGGGCTCATCGACGCCGCTCGACATCGCCATCGTCGCGACGCGTTCGGTCACCACGAACAGCACGTTCGCCAGGATCGCCAGTGTCAGCGCGATCTGCGCACTGATGAGCAAACCGGCGACCGGATTCTTGCGCAAGCTTTTCAGGATCGGGGTAATTTCCATGACTGTCTCCTGGTTCCTTTTTGTTGTCGGATCCCGGCGTGTGGCTGTGGCTCTTGCGTCAAGAACCGACAACCAACCGAGAACCTCAATGGGTTTTGAGCTGCGACGCCGGCATCACCTGGCAGGCGCGCCACGCGGGATAGGCGCCGGCAGCGATGGCCCCGATCAGGGCAGTGGCGAACAGGGCGGCGAACAGTGCCAGATCGAGCTGCGCGATGGCCTCGAAGCGCGGCATCAACGCGCGGATGGCAGCGAGGCCCCCGAGCGTGAGCACCAAACCCGCCACTGCTCCGAAGATGCCGATCAATCCAGACTCGATCAGGTGCTGCTTGAACACTTCGCGCTTCGGTGCGCCCAGTGCTCTGCGCAAACCGATCTCGCCGCTCTTGCGCAGGAACTTGGCGAGCAAGAGCCCAGTGGCATTGAGCAGGCACACCAGCAAGAAGGCGGCGCCAATGCCGACGAACATACGCGTGTCGTTCGGAATCACTTCGTTCTGTTCCAGCCACGGCATGACCGCTGTGACGCGGTGGTTGTTTGGGCGCGCAAAGCGACCGGCCTTGCGTTGCTCGGCGACGTAACTATCGAGTAGCGACAGGTAGCGCTCGCGGGCTGCGGCGTCGGGCAGCTCCACCCAGAATTGCGTCATGATGCATTCCGAATCGATCAGGCCCTTAAAGCCCTCGCCCGGCGCCTGCCAACAGTTGACGTTGCCGTTGATGTCCATTTCCTTGGCTGTGCCGACGGAGAACGGCAGGAACACGTCTTCCGGGTCGTTCAACACGTCGTTGGTGATGTCGTAGAACAGCGGCGTGAGTTTCCAGGTGTCGAGCACGCCGACGATCTGGAAGTTTTCGTTGTCGAGATAGATGCGCTCGCCCACCACATCGGTTCGGTTGAACACACGCTCAGCCAGCTCGCGCGAGATCACGGTGACGCGTGCAGCGCTAGCCTCCTGCTCTGCGCTCCAGGCCTGTCCATGCAGGAACGGCGTATCGAACATCGGGAAGAAATCCGGGGCCACTAAGCGCGCCGAGGCATTGCGTGGGCGCACATTGGTGTCCTCCGGGACCACCACCACTCGGGAGCGCCACATCGCGGTTTTGCGATAACCATCATCGAGCGCCATCAGTCGGCGCGAATCGCCATGGGTCAGCTGATTCGGCGGCAGATTGGTTTCGCGGTCGAAGGCCTGATCCGGCGACCAGGCATCGAGCTGCACCGCGTGCAGCACGTCGCTCTTGTGCGGAATCGGGTTGTTGCTCATCCGGTAGAGCACGGTGAATGCGGTCATCGCCGTCGCCAGGCCGAGCGCGATGGCGAGCACCATCAACGACGACAGCACGGGCGTGCGCCTCAGGGCGAGCAGGGCGAGTTTGAGGTAGTAGCTGGTCATGGAATCCGGTCTCCAACTGTCCGATGGCGCGACGGTCGATGGTGAATAGTCAAAGGTCAATTCAAAGCGGGCGCGGCCGACGCTTGGCCTCAGGCAGCTCGCAGCCGCGAGAAATCGGTTTCGGCGATATCGACGATCTGGCCATCGACCATGTGTACATGGCGCCCGGCGCGGCGCGCCAGTTCGAGGTCATGGGTGACCATGACGATGGTCGTGCCCTGGCCGTTGATTTCCTCCAGCAGCTCCATCACCCCGCGCGCCATCACCGTGTCCAGGTTGCCGGTGGGCTCGTCGGCCAGCAGTAGCTTCGGTGTGCCGGCCAGCGCGCGAGCGATTGCGACGCGCTGCTGTTGACCGCCGGATAGCTCGGCCGGATAGTGGCGCAGGCGCGAGCCCAATCCGACGCGGGTCAGTGCTTCCTCGATGCGACGTTTGCGCTCGGCTTTGGGAAAGCCGCGATAACGCAGCGGCACATCGACATTGTCGTAAAGATCCAAATCGGCGATCAGATTGAAGCTCTGAAAAATGAAGCCGATCTTCTCGTTGCGTAGCGCTGAGCGCTGATCGTCGTTCATCCCCGCGACGTTGATGCCGTCGAGTTCATAGAGACCGTCGGTGTGCTCCTCCAGCAGCCCTGCGATGTTGAGAAAGGTCGTCTTGCCGCTGCCCGATGGTCCGGTCACAGCCGCAAAATCTCCGGCCTTCACGGTCAGCGAAAAGTCACGCAGCGCATGGGTCTCAACGAGTGCGGTGCGGTAGACCTTTTTCAGCGATTTCATTGTCAACATGGCATGTTCCCGGTTCTTGGTTCTTGGTTCTTGGTTTTTGGTTTTTGGTTGTGCTTTTTCGCTTCTCGTCGGCACTGGTCGTGGAATCTGGCTTTATCCAAGAACCAGCAACCAACAACCGAGAACCCGCATCCCGCCTCAGCGTGTCAACAGCACCTCATCGACGCCACGCAGCTCATCGATGCCAGCGACGATGACTTGTTGCCCAGCCGTCAATCCGCTGATCACTTCGAATTCGGTGACCGAACTGGCGCCGAGGCGGATCGGCTGGCGACGAGCGACGTCGCCTTCGACCACCCAGGCGAAGGAGCCATCGCGTTCGAAGATCGGGCCGCGCTCGACGATCAGCACGTCCGGCTTTTCCTCCAGCAGCACGCGCACCTGCACGCGCTGGTTCTGGCGTAACGCTGCTGGATCGGTGAGGCGCACGCGCGCCAGCACTTGTGCGTTCTGCACCTCGGGCGAGACCAACCTGAGCTCGCCGCGCAAGCGCTCGCCACCAACGGTGATCTCTGCGGGCTGTCCGGGAATCAGCGATTCCGCATACACCTCCGGCACCGCCGCCTCGACTTCCAACTCAGTCAGATCGACCACCGTCAGCAGCGCCTGATTTGGCGCCACCGAGGCCATGTCGGTCGTCAGCCAGTTGCCGACGATGCCGTCGAACGGCGCGAGTACTTCCAGGGCGCGCACCTGGCGATTTAATTCGTCGACCAGCAATTGCTGGCGCCCGGCCTCTTCATCGAAGGTTTGCAGCGACAGCTTCAACGCGTCGCGTTCCAGTTCGAGATCGGCGCGCGCCGCATCGAGCGTGGTGACGGCGCCGGCGAGCGTGTCCTGCGTGCGCTTGTAATCGACCTCGGCGATGGCGCCCTTATCGAACGCCCATTGGGCACGTTCGGCTTCACGTTTGGCGGCGCGCCAAGCGATCTCGGCAGCGTCGATGGCGCGCTTTTTCTCCAGCTCGACGCGGCGATTGCCGATCGCTTGACGCTGCACTTCGGCGCGTAACTTGGCCAGTGCCGCCTCCTCGCGTTTGAGTTCGCTCATGCGCTCAGGGCTGTCGATGACGGCGAGCACATCGCCCTTTTTGACCTGGGCGCCGGGTTCTTTTTCGAAGCGCACGATGCCAGCGCTCAAGGTATAGAGCGAGGGCGAGCGCGCGGCGACCACACGTCCTTGTGCGCTGACGTCTCGCACCAATGTGCCTTGTTCGACAACCGCCAGTCGCACGCGCTCGCGCGGCAGCGTTTCCTCGGCCAGCCACACCGGCATCAGCAGGCCAGCGATGATGGCCACGAGCGCCGCGCCGCCCAACCACCAGGCCATGTGCGTGCGCCTGCGGATCGGACCAACGGTGCGGTCGGTGGCGGAGGTATCTTTGATCATGGACACAGTGTTTGGCGTGGACGAGGCGCTGATATGCAGTACCCATGCCAGCACTCAAGCCATTGATTTTAATGACTTCGTCTCTTCGTATCTGTCCGCGGACACGGACGCGGACGCGTCGCGGACGAGCGTCGCAACGGTCTGCGGACGCGTCTCCAATATTCAGATGAGGGAAGGGTTGACCAGGCCCGAGGACATGGCGGCGAACAGTGTGGGATGTCGGTGATCTTTTCGATGTTCTTGCCGGTACGACGAAAACACAGCATTTCCTCGCGACGGCATGAAATGTCTGGGCTCAGCCTTTCGATCGTGGCATGGTGAAAGCTAGTTGCCGCCGAGCGGGTCTTAACTGCAGCGACCATCGTGGCCGCCACTGAAACGGGAGTTGCATGTCCGACGCTGCCGCCTTCGATGCCTTCGTTCGCCGCTACGCGAGCGATGCCTATCGCTTCGCGTTCTGGCTGGCCAAAGACGAGGCCGTGGCTCAGGATGTGGTCCAGGAAGCGTACTTGCGTGCATGGCGTTCGCGCACCGATTTGCGCGACGAGAAGGCCGCGAAGGCGTGGCTGTTTACGATCATCCGTCGCGAACACGCGCGGCTTTTCGAGCGCAAGGTGCCGCCCATCGACGATATCCAGGATGTGGTCATCGAGGATGACGACTCGCCCTCGGCGCATGCGATGACCGAAGTGCAGGAAATGCGCGACGCGATCGGGCGCATCGAAGCCAAGTACCGCGAACCGCTGTTGCTGCAGTTGATCGGCGGTTTCAGTTGCGAGGAAATCGCCGAGCAACTGGGCATCACGGCGCAAGCGGTGATGACGCAAGTGTTTCGCGCTCGCGCGAAGCTGAAAGCGCTGCTGCGCGCCGAGCCGATGGGGAATGTCCATGAACTTTATTGAGTTTCGTCGTGCGCTGATGGTCGATCCCAGCGAGGCGCGGCTCGACGATGCCAGCGCTGAGCTTGGCACCGAGGCGCAGGCTGCGCTGCGCGATGCGCGCGCGTTCGAGCGCGAGATGGCGGCGGCGCTGGCGGTGCCGGTACCGGAGGAATTCGAGCAGCGCCTGTTGGCGCGCCTGGCGCAGGAGCAAGCAGTCACGCGCCCGAGGCAGTGGCTGGGCTGGGCCGCCGCACTCGCGGCGAGCGTGGCGCTGGCTGCCGTGTTGTGGCGCGGCGCGGCGCCAGATGCGACCCATCTGCTAATGTCCGACGCAACCGCGCATTTGAGTCATGAGCCGTTCGCGTTGACCCGTACCGAGCGGGTACCGGCACCGCTCATCGAACGCACCTTCGCCACCGCCGGGCTTGCCATCGATGGCCAACGCCTGCCGCTCAATTATCTAAGCCGCTGCCCGGTCGAGTCGCGCATCGCCTTGCACATGGTTGTGCGCCAGGACGCTGGCCCGGTTACGGCGCTGCTGTTTCCGCGCGATGCGAAGGTCGAGCGCATGGATGCGCGCATGGATGGCATGGCGGTGCGCGCCGTGCCGTATCTGGATGGGGCGCTGGTCCTGTTGGCGGAAAGCAGCCGCGATTTCGACGCGGTCGAGACCGAGCTTCACAACGCCCGGCCGCGGCTGCTCGCCGCGGGTGGGCGCTAGCTCGGCCCCCAGGGTGCGCTGACGCTGCCACAGAGGCCCGCGCTTTTGAGCTGTGCCTGACGGTCGGCCGCTGTGTCCCAGGCACTGGCGATGACGGCGTCGGCCCGGGAGCGCACTGCATCGACTCGCCCCACGACGGCGAGGGCTACCATCGAGCCGATCGATGTTCGGCAAGCTCAGTTGCGCCGATCGTGGCGAATCCCCTGGCGCACTTCGGCTTGCGCAGCGCGCACCAACCGCAGCGCCTCGACGCGATGACCACCTTTATCGGCAGTGGCGGCTTCCAGATTGCGCTCGGCGGCTTCCAGATGACTCAACGCGGACTCCATCAGCGGTTGATCCGCGAGCGCGTGTGTGGCTAGTGCACCGAGGCCGGCAGCTGCAACAAGGGCGGTGATTTGGCGAATCGTTTTCATGGAAGCTCCGTGGTTGAGGACAGGCAAGCATTGGAACGCGTGGGGCCGAGGACGGTTGACGCGTCCTGAGTTAACCGAGGAGTGCGGCGGCGGCGCGGCCGGCTTCGACCCGGGAACGGTCTATCGATACGCTGCATCTGAATACGATTGCACGTATGCCGCCGCGAGGACGCCCGCCGATTAAAGTCCTGCGGTGCAAAAGCAGGCGATCACGATGCTCGAGTTGAAGAACGTTAGGCCGGCCGCGATGGACATTCGCGCGCTCAGCGCGCGCTGCATGGCGACGCTGGAAGCGCGCTGGCAATCGACGCAAATTGCGGATCGCCGCGAGATCGACGCTGGCGCCCGGCGCGTGCATTACCTGTCGATGGAGTTCCTGCTGGGACGCGCGCTCGGCAACGCGCTGATGGCGCTCGGCGAGCGCGCCGGTCTGGAAGCGCGCGGCATCGATGTCGGCGCGCTGCTCGAAAGCGAGCGCGATGCGGCGCTCGGCAATGGCGGGCTCGGGCGCCTCGCCGCGTGCTTTCTCGATGCCTTTGCCGAAACCGGTTTGCCGGCCTTCGGCTATGGCCTGCGCTATCGCTACGGGATGTTCGCCCAAAGCATCAGCGATGGCCGGCAAATCGAAGCGCCAGACGATTGGCTGCGCGAGGGCAATCCCTGGGAAGTGCGCCGCGAGCTGCGCTACATCATCGGTTTTGGCGGGCGCGTGGTCAGCGAAGGCGCGGGCCGGCGCTGGATTCCTGGCGAGCGCGTTGAGGCCAGTGCTTACGACTTCATCGTTCCCGCGCATTCAAGCGCGCGCGTGGCGACGCTGCGCCAGTGGCACGCCGCCGCGGCCGAGCCTATCGATTTCCAGGCGTTCTGCCGCGGCGATTTTGCCGCCGCCGGGCGCCAACAGCTGGCGAGCGATGCGCTCAATTGGGTGTTGTATCCCGACGACAGCACCGAGGCCGGGCGTGAGCTGCGTTTGAAGCAGGAGGCTTTTCTGGTGTCCGCCTCGCTGCAGGATGTCATCGCACGGCACTTGGCCGAAGGTCGCCGATTGATCGATTTGCCTGCCGCGAACGCAATCCATCTGAACGACACGCACCCGGCGCTGGCACCCGCCGAATTGCTGCGCCTGCTGCTCGACGAGCACGGGCTGCCCTTCGACGCGGCCTGGTCGATCGTGCGTCGCGCCACCTCATACACCAATCACACGCTGCTGCCCGAGGCGCTCGAAACCTGGCCGGTGGCGATGCTGGAGCGCTTGTTGCCACGGCATCTGGAGCTGATCTACGAGATCAACGCACGGTTCCTGAGCGAGGTGCGCGCGCGAGGTTTCGACGAGAGCTTTGTGCAGGGCGTTTCGTTGATCGACGAGCAGCATGGCCGGCGTGTGCGCATGGCGCATCTGGCGATCGTCGCCAGCCACGGCGTCAACGGTGTCGCCGCGCTGCACTCGAGATTGATGGTCAGCACGATCTTCGCCGACTTCGCCAGGTTCGATCCGAAACGCTTCTTCAACGTCACCAACGGCATAACGCCCAGGCGCTGGCTCGCCGGCGCCAATCCCGAGCTGGCGGCGCTGCTCGACGAAGCCATCGGCGATGAGTGGCGCCGCGATTTGCGTGCGCTGTCGCACCTGCGCGCCGCGAGCGCATTGCCGATGCGCCTGCGCGCCATCAAGTTCGCGAACAAGGAACGGCTTGCCGCCCGCATTCGTCGCGAGCTTGGAGTGGCGGTCGATCCGATCTCGCTATTCGACGTGCAGGTCAAGCGCATCCACGAGTACAAGCGGCAGTTGCTGAACCTTCTGCACGTGGTGTGGCGCTATCAGGCGCTGCTGGAAAAGCCCGCGCGCTTCGCGCCGCGTACCGTCATTCTCGCCGGCAAGGCTGCGAGCGCATACGTCGCCGCCAAAGACATCATTCGCCTCGCGCACGACATCGCGCGGGTCGTCAACAGCGATCCGCGCACCAGCGATAAGCTGAAACTCGTATTCCTGCCGAACTATGGCGTCAGCCTGGCCGAGCTGGTTATACCGGCGGCGGATTTGTCGGAGCAGATTTCCACCGCTGGAACCGAAGCCTCGGGCACCGGCAACATGAAGTTCGCCCTGAACGGCGCGCTGACGATCGGTACCTGGGATGGCGCCAACATCGAAATGGCGGAGGCGATCGGCGAGAGCGATTTCTTTATCTTTGGCCATCGTGTCGAGGCGCTTACGCAGATGCGCGAGAGTTATTGGCCGCGGGCCGTCGCTGCCGCTCAGCCGGAACTGATGCGCGTGCTGGAGGCCATCGCCGCCGGCCATTTTTCGCCGAGCGAGCCGCAGCGCTACAGCAGGTTGGTCGATGGTCTGTTGAACCGCGACCGTTACTTTTTGCTCGCCGATTTCGCCGACTATGTGGCCACGCAAGAACGCGTCGACGCCGAGTTCGCCCAGCCGTCGGCGTGGGATGCAAAAGCGCTGCGCAATATCGCCGGCATGGGCTACTTTTCGGCCGATCGTTGCGTGCGCGAGTATCGGGAAAGGGTGTGGTCGTGACGACGTGGAAGGCCGTGGAGCGGGGCACGGGGCACAGAGCGCGGGGCGCATGCCACGTGTCGTTGCTGGCCGGTGTCGTACAGCCTTGGTCGCGCCGTAGCCCTTGGCATTCAAGCCGTGTCTCCGTTTCCCGCGCCCCGGGCCCGGATATACGATGACGCCCGCCACCACCATCGCCGCGCTGCTGCGCGCTGAGCACAGCGATCCGTTTGCGGTGCTCGGCCTGCACACCTTGGATGGCTCGCATTGGCTGCGTGCGCTGCTGCCCGGCGCGATGGCTGTCGATGCGATTGATGTCGACGGAGAGTTGCTGGCGGCGCTCGTGCGGCGGCACGACGACGGCTTCTTCGAGGCGCGCTTGCCCACGCGCTGTCACTATCGTCTGCGGGTGACCTGGCACGATGGCACGCGCGGCAGCTATGCCGACGCGTTCGCTTACGGTGCGCTGCTCGACGACGCGGCGCTCGACGCGCTGCGCGAGGGTCGTCATGGCCGGCCATTCGAGGTGCTCGGTGCGCATCCGCTCACGATTGACGATGTGTCCGGTGTACGTTTCGCCGTGTGGGCGCCGAACGCGCGTCGCGTTAGTGTGGTCGGCAGTTTCAACAACTGGGACGGCCGCCGGCATCCGATGCGCTTGCGCCATCGCGCGGGTGTCTTCGAAATCTTCATCCCGCACGCAGCGATTGGCGATCTTTACAAATACGAAATCGTTGGCGCGAACGGCGCACTGGTCGCTAAATCCGATCCCTACGCCTTCGCTGCAGAGCTGCGTCCCAATACCGCTTCGCGTGTTGCGCAGTTGCCGCAGTTGCGCCCCTTGCCCGCAGCGCGCGCCGCCGCCAACGATCGCCATGCGCCGATCAGCGTGTATGAGGTGCATGTGGGGTCGTGGGGTGGTGGGCCGGAGGGTATGGAGTGGGGCACGGGGCACGGGGCACGGGGTCGAAACGGGTTTGAGCGATCCGAACACCACCAGAATTTGCACGGTGCATGGCCGAACACGTGCCCCGCTCCAGCACAGACCTGGCGCTCCCTGGCCCAATCCCTCCCCGCCTATGCCGCCTCACTCGGCTTCACCCACATCGAACTGATGCCCATCGCCGAGTTCCCGTTTGACGGCTCGTGGGGTTATCAACCCACCGGAATGTACGCGCCGACGTCGCGCTTCGGTACGGCCGAGGACTTCCAGGATTTTGTTGCTGCCTGCCACGCGCACGGCGTGGGCGTGCTGCTCGATTGGGTGCCGGCGCATTTTCCTTCCGATGCGCATGGACTGGCGCAGTTCGATGGCACCGCGCTTTACGAATACGGTGATCCCAAAGAAGGCTTCCACCGCGATTGGAATACGTTGATCTACAACTTCGCGCGCACCGAGGTGCGTACCTTCTTGAAGGGCAGCGCGCGCTATTGGGTGGAGCGTTTTGGTCTCGACGGATTGCGCGTCGATGCGGTGGCCTCGATGCTTTATCGCGACTACTCGCGCGAGCACGGCCAGTGGGTGCCGAATGCCTTCGGTGGCCGCGAAAATCTGGAGGCGATTTCACTGTTCAAGGAGATCAACGAGGATCTCGGCAGCGCCTGTCCTGGCGCGATCACCGTCGCCGAGGAGTCGACCGCATTTCCACGGGTTTCGGCGCCGACATACGCCGGCGGCCTTGGCTTTCACTTCAAGTGGAACATGGGGTGGATGAACGACACGCTGCGCTATATCGCCGAGGATCCGATCCATCGGCGTTGGCACCACGATCTGATGACCTTCGGGCTGGTGTATGCATTCAGCGAAAACTATCAGCTGCCGATCTCGCATGACGAGGTGGTGCACGGCAAGCGCTCGATGCTCGGCAAAATGCCGGGCGACGACTGGCAGCGCTTCGCGAATTTGCGCGCTTACTACGGTTTCATGTGGGGCCATCCCGGCAAGAAGCTGTTGTTCATGGGCCAGGAGTTCGCGCAAACGAGCGAATGGAATCACGATGCGTCGTTGCCCTGGGAACTGCTCGACGATCCGCGCCACGCGGGCGTGCAGCGTCTGGTGCGCGACCTCAACGAACTGTACCAAGACACCCCCGCGTTGCACCGGCTGGACCATTCGCCGCAAGGCTTCGACTGGCTGATCGGCGACGATCGCGCGAACAGTGTCCTGGCGTGGGCGCGCTTCGACGAGCTGGACCAGGCGGCGATCGTTGTCTGCAATTTCACTCCGATCGTGCGCCACGGCTATCGCGTGCCGTTGAACCGTGTACGCCAATCGCGTTGGCGCGAGGCGCTGAACACCGATTCGATCTTCTACGGCGGCAGCAATGTCGGCAATGGCGCAGGCACGATCGAAGCGCGCGATGGCGCCATTGAACTGACCTTGCCGCCGCTGGCGGTGGTGTTTCTGGTGGCGGCGTGAGCCGCGTGAAACGGGGCATGGGGCACGGGGCACGGGAGCAATGCCGCTGCATGGATTCGAGCAACGCTCGTTTCACGACGGCGCGATGTTCGCCGATTCCCGTGCCCTGTGCCCGCTCCTGATCGACACGATCGAGCCATAGTGCCGCCACAGACATGACCGCCCTCCCATCCGCCCTCTCCGCCCCGCGACCGCTCCCGTTCGGAGCAACGGTTTGCGCGGATGGCGTGCATTTTTCGCTGTGGTCGGAGCATGCCGATGCCATCGAGCTGTGCCTGTTCGACAGCGAGGGCACGCGCGAGTTGAAGCGCTACCGGCTGCATGGACCGGATCACGGGGTGTTCGCGGGATTCTTAGATGGCGCGGGGCCGGGGCTGGTGTACGGCTATCGTGCGCACGGCCCGTTTGCGCCGGACGATGGGCAGCGTTTCAACGCGCACAAATTGCTGCTCGATCCGTATGCGCGAGAGATCGTCGGTCGGTTCCATCATCATGAGCTGCATTACGCCTATCCGCTCGGCGATCCACAGGGTGCGCGCGCTTTCGATGCGCGCGATAACGCCGCGTTGGCCCTCAAGGCGCGCGTGGCGCCCCCGCTGCCGCGCATCGAGTGGTCCAGGCCGCACACGCCACGCGAACGCGCGGTGATTTATGAGCTGCATGTGCGCGGATTCACGCTGCAGCATCCGGGCATCGCCAGTGAGGATCGCGGGCGCTTTGCCGGGCTCGCGTCGGAGGCGGCCATCGCGCATTTTCATGCTCTCGGCATCACCTCCCTGTGCCTCTTGCCGGTGCAGTTCGCGGTCAGCGAAGCGGCGCTGGAAGCCAGACGTCTGAGCAATTATTGGGGCTACAACACGCTCGGCTTTTTCGCCCCGCAGGCGCATTACGGCAGCCGCGAAGCCTTCCGCACAATGGTCCGGGCGCTGCACCAGGCTGGCATCGAAGTGCTCATCGATGTGGTGTACAACCACAGCGCCGAGGGCGACGAGCTGGGACCGACCTTGAGTTTTCGCGGACTCGACAACGCCAGTTGGTATCGGCTGGCGGGCGACGATCGCTCGCGCGGCGAGAATTTCAGCGGTTGCGGCAATACCTTGAACGTGGCGCATCCACGCGTCACCGAGTTCGTGCTCGACAGCCTGCGCTATTGGCGCGAGGAGCTGGGCGTCGATGGTTTTCGCTTCGATCTGGCTGCCACTCTGGGCCGCACGGCGCACGGCTTCGATGCGGCCTGCGCGTTCTTCATCGCGCTCAAACAAGACCCGGTGCTGCGCCATGCGCGTCTGATCGCCGAGCCGTGGGATGCCGGACCCGGTGGCTACCAGCTCGGCCGCTTTCCGCCGCCGCTGGTCGAGTGGAACGATCGCTTCCGCGACAGCGTGCGCGGCTATTGGCTGAATCGCCCGGTCACGCGCGGCGAATTCGCGCGGCGCTTTTGCGCATCCAGCGATGTATTCCATCACGGCGCCCGGCGACCAACCGCCAGCGTCAACTACATCGCCGCGCACGATGGCTTTACGCTGGCTGACCTGACCAGCTACGAGCGCAAGCGCAACGACGCCAACGGCGAGGGTGGGAGGGATGGTCGCAGTGGCGAGATCGCGTGCGCCTTCGGCGCGGAGGGCGAGATCGATGACGCTTCGATCAATGCAACGCGCCGGCGCGTGCGCCGCGCCTTGCTGGCAACGCTGCTGCTGGCGCAGGGTACGCCGATGCTGCTCGCCGGCGACGAGCTCGGACGCACCCAGCGCGGCAATAACAACGCGTATTGCCAGGACAACCCGGTGTCGTGGTTCGACTGGACGCAGGCCGATACGGAACTTGCCGCGTTTGTCGCGCGTCTGATTGCGCTGCGGCGCAGCGAGCCCCTGCTGCATCACGATGCCTGGTTCACATCGAACGGCGCCTGCGCGCAGGTGCATTGGCGCACGCCCGATGGTCTGCCGATGCAAGTCCACGACTGGCACGACCATTACGAAGCTGCCTTCTTGTGCGAGCTGTGGCCGGCGGGCGCCGGGGAGCCGCGGCTGCGGATCGCGTTCAATCCGGACGCGACCGCGCGGCGTTTTGCCATTGGCGCCGAGGTGAGCGTGGCGCTCGATAGCAGCGGCGAGTTGCGCGAAGGGAGCAGGGCGAGTGCCTTCGACGTGCCGGGACGAGCGCTGGTGGTGCTGCGATGAGTCTGCCCCGTGGACCACGCGTGGCGCATCTATTCCGGCCATTCTTGGCCGCTTTGTCGCACCGGGAAATCTCTCAGCATCGCGCGGCGCGGGCCGCGATGCGTCGGCGACGATCAAGCGCGCTTCGCAATCGTATTCGTAAGGCAAAAAACGTAGCGCCGCGCTATAGCGCGAAGCACGATGGCTACTGTGGCGCCCTGCGCGCGACCGGACTGACACCATGATCGATCTCACCCGCCGCGCCTCGGGCGTCTTGTTGCACATCACGTCTTTGCCCGGCCCGCACGGCATCGGCGATTTTGGGCCCGGTGCGTTTCAGTTCGTCGACTGGCTGAGCCAGGCGGGGCAACGCATCTGGCAGATTTTGCCGATCAACCCGATCGGCCCGGGCAACTCGCCGTACCAGAGCGTGAGCGCCTTTGCCGGCAGTCCATTGATGGTGGCTCTGGAGCCACTGATGGCGGCTGGTTGGTTGGAGCATCCGAGCCTGCCCGAGGGCGGCTTTCGCAGCGATCGAGTGGACTTCGGCCGCGTCGTGCCGTGGCGCATCGAGCAATTGCGTCGCGCCGAGCACGGCTTCCGGATGCGCGCAAGCGCCTTGGAGAAGGCCGCACTTTCCGCATGGTGCGAGGAAAATCGAAGCTGGCTGGACGACTACACGCTGTTCATGGCGCTGGAGGCGGCGAATGCCGGCGCTGCGTGGTGGCATTGGCCGCAACCGGTGCGCGACCGCAACGCCGCCGCCCTCGCCGCGGCGCGCGCCGAATACGCCAGCGAAATCGGCTTCTGGGCCTTCGTGCAATGGTGTTTCGATACGCAAAGCATCGCCCTCAAGACCTATGCGAATGAGCGCGGTGTCGCGCTGATGGGCGATCTGCCGATCTTCATCGCGCATCACAGCGCCGACTGCTGGGCGCGCCCTGACTTGTACTATCTCGATAGCGATTTCCAGCCCACCGTGGTTGCCGGCTGTCCGCCCGATGCGATGGCGCCGACGGGACAGCGCTGGGGCAATCCTCTGTATCGATGGGAGCGCATGGCGGCAGAAAACTATGCATGGTGGACTGCGCGCCTGAAGCGTGCGCTGCATCAGGCCGATGTGTTCCGCATCGATCATTTCCGCGGCTTCGCCGGCTACTACGAAATCCCGGCCAGCTGCCCTACGGCGCAGGAAGGCCAGTGGTTGCCGGGGCCCGGCAAAGCCCTGTTCGACGCACTCAAGTCGGCGCTCGGAGAGCTGCCGATCGTGGCTGAGGATCTGGGTTTGATCACGCCTGATGTGATCGAACTGCGCGATGGCTGCGGTTTTCCGGGCATGAAGATTCTGCAGTTCGGTTTTGGCACCGACGGCAGCGACGAATTCCTGCCGCACAACTACCCGCGTCACTGCGTGGCGTACACTGGCACGCACGACAACGATACCGTTCGCGGCTGGTGGCACATCGCCAGCGATGCCGAACGCGCTTACGCCGGCGCGTACCTGCCCGCCAGCGAACACGACGCGCACTGGGCGATGATTCGCGGCTGCATGAACTCGGTGGCCAACATCGCTATCTGCCAGTTCCAGGACACGCTCGGGCATAACGGCCAGAGCCGGATGAACGTCCCTGGCACCATGGGCGAGCACAACTGGAGCTGGCGGTTTGGTTGGGATCAGGTTGGCGCCGAACCGGGACGCGTGCTGGCGTTGATGACGCGGGTTAGCGGGCGCTAAGCACACCGGGGGGCGTCTCAAGCTGCGTACTTATTCGATCCCTGTTTCGCGCACACGCTGCCAATACGCATCCGCGAACGCGGCAATCGCGGGCGCGGCTTTCACGGCGGCATCGGCGCTGTAACTGCCGCCTTCGGTGTGTTCGCCGTAACTCAGTCTAGAGGTGCCGCGGAGCGCGAGCTTTTGTCCGCCTTCGTAACCAATCAGTTTCAGATCGGAGGGGCTGACATCGCCCTGGCAAGCTAGGCGATAACTGACCCAGACCTCGTTGACCCCGTCGGCATCCGCATCGGCCACGGCGACCGGTTCAGCAGTAAAGTCGAGCGTCAGATCGAGCGGACAATCGCGCACTTGGTCTTTGATTTGCCAACGCTGCTGGAAACCGTCTGCCACGGGTGCGAACAGCGTGGCATAGAGCCGCGCCTCGCGCGCTTCGCCCTCTCCTGCAAACGTGCCGGTGCGCGACAGAATCAGCAAACTGCCATCAATGTCGAATCCGCGCTCGATGATGCCGTCGACCGCGTATTGCAAGGTTTGCGCGCGCGTAAGCGTTAACGGCTGCAGCGTCGGCGCGGCGACGCCGGTGCCGGTAGCCACGCATGCGATGACCAGGGCGACAAGCCTCACGGCGCCAGGCCAATCTGGCGAACGCCCGCCCGCCGACCGCTGGCCAGCACGGTGGCGATGTCCTCGAAGCGCACGTCTTCGGCGGCGAGCAGTTGCACGGTGGGCTGCGCGTGCCCCATCGCCGCCCACGCCGAAAACTCGGCGCCGAGCGCGCTCAGCGCGATCGGTTCGTCGTCGAGCCGATACTGCGTTTGTCCATCGACCATGCTCACCTCGATCAGTTTGCGCGCCTGCGCGGATGGCCCATCGCTGCTGGGCATCGGTACCGGCACACGATGCGCCAGCACCGGCGCTGCGATCATAAAGATGATCAGCAGCACCAGCATCACATCGATCAGCGGCGTGGTGTTGAGGTCGGTCATCGGTGGCGTGAAATCGCGAGTCATGGTCGTTCTCCTACACGAAGTTTTTTGCACAGCAAGCCAAGCGTATGGCGAGCAGCGCTGGCAGACGAGAACTTTCAACGACGATTAACGCACCGACCATCTCCGCGCTATGGTCGCTTCGCAAAGGAAGCTTTGGAGAATCTCGTGACACGCATCAGTTGGCTGCGATGGCTCAAAATCGCGCTGGCAATCACGGCACTGTTCGGCCTGATGCTGGTGCTCGCGCCGGCACTCACGCGCGCGCTGTTCGGGGCAATCTTGTATGGCGATATCGCCGCCATTGATGCTCGCTACGGCGTCGCCTTGCCCTATATCGATCTGGTACACGCCGTTCTCGGCGCCGTGATGGCCGGATGGGCGGCGTTGATGTTCCTTGTCGTGCGCGGGCCGCTGGCGCGCGGCGAGCGCGAGGCGTGGTGGATGCTGGTGGTATCCATTGGCGTCTGGTTCGTGCCCGACACCGCCTATTCGCTAGTTAGCGGCCACTGGCAGAACGCGCTGTTCAACGTCGCTTTTTTGGCGATGTTTGTGCCGCCGCTGCTGGCATTGCGGCCGACTCGCTGACCGCGGCCGGCTGATCGCGCCAACGCATGGCGCGCGCCGCCAGGAGCGCGGCGACCACCTCGCGCGCTCGCGAATTGCCCGGCCCGTCGACATCGCTGCGCCTGCCTTTGCCATGGTTGCAACGCGCGCAAGCGAGCGCCAGATTGCGCAAATCGTCCGGCGACGCGAATGCGGTTGTCAGCGCTCGCGCCGAGGTCTTTCCGAACCACGCGCGTGGCACGATGTGTTCGAGCGTGGTGCCGGGCCACGGCTCTCCCGTGATCGACAGACCGACCGCGGTCCTGCAGTGCAGGCAACGGCTGCGCCAACCGTGCTCGTCCATGCTCGCCAGTGCGTCGGTGGCAGCGACGTTGAGCAGCAATTGGCGCATTCGGGCAGACATAGCCCGGCAATCAAACTGGATCTGATGTGTCGCTGGCGTCGAGGCCTTCGGCGAGAGCGACTGCTATTGAAGCGGCGCGATTTATTCGTCAACCGAAGCGGGGGCGGGGGGCGGGGGTCACGGGCCGAGCATGAACCCCTTGGTAAGCACTTACCTGCGTCTGCCAGGGCTACAGCGGTCATCGGCATAGACGAAAAGTTTGGCCCCTGCCCCCCGCCCCGACGCTGAACCTAAATCGCCGGATAATTCTGGCCGGATCAATGGTAGCCGCCGAGCTCGCGAAGCGCCGCCACCATGCCCCAGGCGACCATCGGGGCGCTCATGTGCGGGAGCAACAGCTCACGCAAAAAGCCGCGCATCTGGGTCAGTTGCGCTGGCGTTGGACTGGCCTCGTCGTTTCCCAGCGCCGCGATGGCTGCTCCCGACCAACCGCGTTTGTCGCGCACCAAGCCTAGCTCTGGAACGATCCGATAATGCGCGGCGATGTCGATGGCCGCCCCGTCGATGTCGCGCAGCAGATCGATCAACCATCCCATCTCGCTCAATGCGTCGCGTTCGAAACGGCGCAACTGCCAAGCGATTTCGGGCGCCGTCGACAAATCGGAAAGCGCCTGTGCGTATCGCGCGAACAGGGTCGCGGCCGGTTCGCCTCGCGGCAGCAGCTTGACCAGCAGCTCGTTGAGATAAAGTCCGGCCAGTGAACGCTCGCCAAGCAAGGAATAGCTGGCGCCGGCGGCCTCGGCGGCGCTTAGCCGAGCCAATTCGGGGCCGTGCACGAAATCTGCGAGCAGGGGCTGGAAGGGTTGCAGCAAAGCCGCAAGACCACGTTTGCCGCCGCGCGCGCCGCGCGCGATCAAACCGATCCGGCCGAAGCTTGGCGTCAGTGCTTCGATGAGGAAGCTCGTTTCCGAATACGGCCGGCGATGCAGCACGAACAGCGCCTGCGCGACAACGCGCATCGCGACTACTCGAATCCGAGCTGTTTCAGCGCGCGCTCGTTATCGCTCCAGTCGGCGCGGACTTTGACCCATAGCTCCAGATGCACGCGACCATCGAATAGCGCTTCCATCGCCTCGCGCGCCTTGCTGCCGATGAACTTGAGCTGCTGCCCACCCTCGCCGATGACAATGGCTTTCTGGCCATCGCGCTCGACCCAAATCGTGGCATGGATACGCCGCAGGGCCCCCTCGACGGTGAATGCTTCGATCTCCACCGCGCAGGCATACGGTACTTCGTCGCCGAGTTGCCGCATCAGTTGCTCGCGGATCAACTCTGCGGCCAGGAAGCGCTCGCTGCGATCGGTCAGCGTATCGGCCGGATACAACGGCTCTTGGCTGGGCAGCAGCTCCGCCAAGCGCTTGACCGCCTCTTCGGTGCCATTCTCTTTGCGCGCACTGACGAGCAGGATGGCCGCGAAGGCATGTTCGCGGCTGAGCTTGTCGATGTAAGGCAACAGTTCGCTTTTGTTCTTGACGAGATCGACTTTGTTGATCACCAGAGCGATCGGTCGCTCGGTATGTTTGGCGCGCTCCAGCGCCGCGCGATCGCCAGGATTAAAGGCGCCGGCCTCGACGACCAGAACCACCAGATCGACGGACGACAGGCCACGGTCGAAGGCGCGATCCATGGACTTGTGCACCGCATTCGGGCGCCGTTTCTGCAGACCCGGGGTGTCGACGAACGCGATCTGCGCGTTTTCGAAGGTGCGCACGCCGAGCAGCAGTTTTTGCGTGGTATGAGGCTTCGGCGACACCGCGCCCAGATGCGCTCCGACAAAGGCATTGAGCAGGCTGGATTTCCCCACATTGGGTCGGCCGATCAACGCGACATGGCCAGCGCGAAAGCTCATGTGCTCGCGCCCTCGCTCAGCCGCCGAAGAACCGCTTCCGCTGCGGATTGCTCGGCATGCTTGCGGCTGCGACCAACGGCTTGCTCGCAGGTGCCGAGTGCGGCTACTTCGCAGGCCATCACGAAGGTTTTGTCGTGATCTTTGCCATGGCTATCGATAAGCCGGTACTCCGGCAGTCCAAGGCCACGACCTTGCAGCAATTCTTGCAGACGGGTCTTGGGATCTTTCGCAGCGTCAGGATCAACGGTCGCGAAGGCGCGTTCGAACAAGCGCTCAACGAGCTGGCGGCATTCGTCCCAGCCGCGGTCCAGGAACACCGCTGCGACCAGCGCCTCAAGCGTATCTGCCAAAATCGAATCGCGCCGAAAACCACCGCTCTTCAGCTCGCCGCTGCCGAGCAGCAGGTAGTCCGACAAATTCAGGGAGCGCGCGATATCTGCCAGGCTCGACTCGCGAATCAAGGCCGCACGAAGGCGCGTCAAATCGCCCTCGGCAGCGCGCGCGTAGCGCTGGTAAAGCCCGATGCTTACGATGGTATTGACCAGTGCATCGCCGAGGAATTCGAGCCGCTCGTAGTTCTCGCGCCCGGCGCTGCGGTGCGTCAGTGCACGCGCGAGCAGCGCTTGGTCGAGCGCCACACCGTGAGCGGCCAGCGGATTGCGCGCAGCCAGCGTGGACAAATGTCAGCGTCCCGCGCTCAGCGGTTGTTCGTGCGTAAAGCGTCCGACGATATCGAGGTTGTAGACCAACGACGTACGCACTTCGTAATTGACCACTAATCGCGGAGGCCCTTTTTTGATGATCTGGAGGTTGTTCCGCTTGACGCTGGTCACGTACTGCGTGGAGAAGATCCGATCGATCTTGCTCCACATTTGATCTGGTGGAAGATTTGCCGCGCCGGGTTGGCGGGCGTAGGTCTCCATCGATGATTTGACCGAATTGAACTCCGTGTACATCGGCACAACTTTGGCGGCGAACATGATGAAAATGCCCGCGATGATGATGGCGATCAAAAACCCCATCAGCGTGATGCCTAACTGCTTTTGCCTTGTATTCATCGCTCACTCCACGCTTGTGCCAATGCGTCCCCAGGACACAAAGCCCCGGATCTTCCAGTCCCAGTGCATCCAAACGAACTCCGCACGGCCCACCAAGCTCTTTTCCGAAACGAAGCCCCACACCCGACTGTCCTCACTGTTATCGCGATTGTCGCCGACCATAAAGTAGTGACCTTCGGGAACTGTCCACGAATTTTGGATGCCCATGCGGTTGCCCGCAAGCAAAATCTGGTGTTCGACACCCAGCAAGTCTTCTGTGCGCAGCTCAGCGCCGGTCGACTCATCGTTGCTCCCCTCGCCAAAGTACCGTCCGACGGGCGTGCTTTGGATGGCGACGCCATTGATGTACAGCGTGTTGTTGAAATACGCGATTTCGTCCCCGGGCATGCCCACGAGGCGCTTGACATAGTTGGTGTTGGGCTTGTGCGGCGGCCGGAATACGACCACATCGCCGCGTTCCGGCAGGCCGATGCTCACGATCTTGGTGTTCGCCACCGGCAGTCGCAAGCCATAGGCGTATTTGTTGACCAGGATGAAGTCGCCAATCAACAAGGTTGGGACCATCGAGCTCGATGGAATCGTAAAGGGCTCGAAAAGAAACGAGCGAATGACCAGCACTGCCAGAATCACCGGGAAAAACGATTTGGAGTACTCGACGATCACCGGGTCGCGGGCCGCTGGCGCCGCGCCTGCTTGCGCAACGGCCGCGTCGCTCATGCCCGGCACATTGACCAGCGCCAGTCGCTTAGCTCTGAAGAACAGCGAATCGACGGCCCAGACAAAGCCGGTCACACCCGTCAGCACCACTAGAATCAGCGCAAAATCCATTGCTTGCCTATTTTTCGTCCGTTTGTAGTACGGCCAGGAATGCTTCCTGCGGGATGTCCACCCGGCCCACCTGTTTCATGCGCTTCTTGCCGGCCTTCTGCTTCTCCAGGAGCTTGCGCTTACGCGATACGTCGCCGCCGTAACACTTGGCGAGCACGTTCTTGCGTAGCGCCTTGACTGTCGAGCGCGCGATGATCTGCGCACCGACCGCCGCCTGGATCGCTACATCGAACATCTGGCGCGGAATGAGTTCCCGCATCCGCTCGGCCAGTTCGCGTCCGCGGCGCTCGGCCTGACTGCGATGAATGATCAAGCTCAACGCGTCGACGCGATCGCCGTTGATCAGTATATCCAGGCGCACGAACGGACCCGCTTCGAAGCGATCGATGTGATAGTCGAACGAGGCATAGCCGCGCGAGGCCGACTTCAAGCGATCGAAGAAGTCCAGCACCACTTCCGCAAGTGGCATCTCGTAGCTGATCTGCACCTGGGTGCCGAGGTAATTGATCGACTTCTGACGCCCGCGCTTCTCTTCGCAGAGCTTGATCACGGGACCGACGTAATCCGGCGGCACCAGGATGTTGGCGACGATGATCGGTTCGCGGATTTCGATCATCTCCGACGGCGTCGGCAGCTTGGCTGGATTATCGAGTTCGATGACCTGCTCATTTTTGAGCAGCACCTGATAGATCACAGTCGGCGCCGTGGTCACCAGGTCCAGGTCGTACTCGCGCTCCAGGCGCTCCTGGACGATCTCCATGTGCAACATGCCCAGGAAGCCGCAGCGAAAGCCAAAGCCCATCGCCTCGGAAGACTCAGGCTCGAATTGCAGCGCCGAATCGTTGAGCTTGAGCTTCTCCAGTGCTTCTCGCAGCGCCGAGTAGTCATCGGCTTCGGTGGGGAATAGTCCGGCGAACACGCGCGGCTTGATCTTCTGGAAGCCGGGCAGCGGCTCGGTGGCGGCGCCCTTGGCGAAAGTGATGGTATCGCCCACCGGCGCACCGTGCACTTCCTTGATCGCTGCCGAGACGAAGCCGACCTGACCATTGCCAAGCTTGTCGCGCATCACGCGCTTGGGCGTGAACACACCCACTTGCTCGACCTGCCAGGTGCGGCCTGTGCTCATCATCAGGATTTTGTCGCCGACTTTGATCTCGCCCTGCATCACGCGAACCAGCGAAATCACGCCGAGGTAATTGTCGAACCAGCTGTCGATGATCAGTGCTTTCAGGGTCGGATCGGCACTTTCTTGCGGTGGCGGAATGCGCCGGATGATCGCCTCCAGCACCTGGCGCACATTGAGCCCGGTTTTGGCACTGATCTCGAGTGCGTCGGTGGCATCGATGCCGATCACATCCTCAATTTCCTGGCGAACGCGATCGGGTTCGGCCGACGGCAAATCGATCTTGTTCAGCACCGGCACCACTTCCAGGCCCTGCTCGACGGCGGTGTAGCAGTTGGCGACCGACTGCGCCTCCACACCCTGCGCTGCATCGACGACGAGCAACGCCCCCTCGCAAGCGGCAAGGCTGCGCGAGACCTCGTAAGAGAAATCCACGTGACCCGGCGTGTCGATGAAGTTCAGCTCATACACCTGCCCATCGTCGGCGCGATAGGGCAGCGACACGCTCTGCGCCTTGATGGTGATCCCGCGCTCGCGCTCGATCGGGTTTGAGTCGAGTACCTGTGCCTCCATCTCGCGGTCCTCTAAACCGCCGCAGAGCTGGATGAAACGATCGGCCAGGGTCGACTTGCCGTGATCGACGTGGGCGATGATCGAAAAATTGCGGATGTGCTTCATGGAATTGCGAAAATGTCCGAAGTGGCGCTAAGCAGTGGTGCCGCTGGGCGCCAAAGAGCGCGGATTAAAGCACGACGAATGCGAGTGTTCGGTCGGTTTTTGCACAAATTCCGTCCCGATGGGCAGAATTGGCGACGTCTTTCGATCAGGAACTAGCGCAATGGCCCGCGAAATCATCCAAACCGAACATGCCCCGGCCGCAATCGGGACCTACTCGCAGGCGGTGAAGGTCGGCAACACGGTGTACCTGAGTGGGCAAATCCCGCTGGATCCAGTCACCAGCAAGCTCGACAACGGCTCGATCGAGAGCGAAATCCATCGGGTCTTCGGCAATCTCAAGGCGGTGTGTCAGGCGGCTGGCGGTGGGCTTGACCATATCGCCAAGCTCAACGTTTACCTTACTGACCTGAGCCATTTCCCGACCGTGAATCAGATTATGGCGCAATACTTCAAATCGCCCTATCCGGCGCGCGCTGCCGTGGGCGTGCGCGAGTTGCCGCGCGGGGCGCGCGTGGAGATGGATGGGGTGATGGAGCTTTGAAGCGGTTGCTGGTTGCTGGATATTGGTTGTCGGTTTGCCGTGTGGAACTTCGCGGGCGAAAGGCATAGCCATTGCAAATCGCAACCGATACAACCAGGAACCGAGAGCCAGGAACCGAGAACCAGGACGCTTTTGCTGTCGCCGGCGCCTCGCCGGTCCGCGGCCTTAAATCTCTCGGCAAAGCGCTACTCGACGATCTAGAGGCCGCTGGCTTCGTTAGCTTGGGCGATCTTTGGTTCACCTTTCCGCTGCGCTTTGAAGACCGCACACAAATCCTGCCGATGCATGCGTTGCGGCCGGGCAGCAGCGCCCAGTTCATCGCCAAGGTCGAACATGCCGAGATTCGTTTTGGCAAGCGCCGCAGTTTATGCGTGATCGTTGGCGATGGCGCGCAGCGCGTCATGCTGCGATTCTTTTACTTCAAGCAGGCGCAGGCCGACAGTTTCAAAGTCGGTCAGCGTGTGCTGCTGTTCGGCGATGTCAAGGCCGGACCGCATTCGCTAGAGATCGTGCATCCGCGCTACAAGTTGATCGGCGAGCACGAATCGGTCGAGGTCGCTGGCGCACTGACGCCGATCTATCCCACGATCCAGGGCCTGGGTCCCGCGCGGTTGCTGCGCGCCATCGATGCGGCGTTGGCGCAACTGCCGAAGGGCGATGGCTGGATGCCGTCTGGGAAACAATGGCCCAGCCTCGCCGACAGCATTCGCGCGTTGCATCGCCCCGCCAATCGGCAGGAGGCCGACGCGCTCAAGCTGGGCAAACATCCGGCGCGCGATCGCCTGGCGTTGGAGGAACTGCTCGCGCACCATCTGTCGCTGCGGCTGGTGCGCCAGCGCGTGCGTAGCGAGCGCGCGCCGGTGTTGCGTGCGACGGGGCGACTGCGCGAGCGACTCCTCGCCAGCCTGGGCTTTGCGCTGACCGGCGCCCAGAAGAAAGTGCTGGCTGAGATCGATCGCGATCTCGCGAGCAGCGCGCCCATGCTGCGTCTGGTGCAGGGCGATGTGGGATCGGGCAAGACCATTGTTGCCGCGCTGGCGATGCTTGCGGCCATCGAAAGCGGCGTACAGGCGGCGTTGATGGCGCCCACGGAATTGCTGGCCGAGCAGCATCGGCGCAACCTCGAGCGCTGGTTCGCGCCGCTCGGCTTGTTCGGCGTCAACTTGAGTGCACGAGTCAAGGGGCGTGCGCGCGAATCCACGCTCGCGGCCCTCGCGAACGATGCGCAGTGGGCGGTTGGCACCCACGCGTTGATGCAGGATGCGGTAGCGTTTCGCGCGCTCGGTTTGGCGGTGATCGACGAGCAGCATCGCTTCGGCGTTAATCAGCGCCTCGCGCTTGCCGAAAAGGGCCGCTTCGGCGAGCGCCGGCCGCATCAGCTGGTGATGACCGCAACGCCGATACCGCGCACCTTGGCGATGACACAGTTCGCGGACTTGGATGTGTCGGTGATCGATGAGCTGCCGCCGGGACGCTCGCCCATTCAGACCGTTGCCGTCAGTCGCCAGCGCCGCCTGGAAGTGATCGGCCGCATCAAAGACGCCTGCGCCGCAGGGCGCCAGGTCTACTGGGTGTGTACGCTCATCGAAGAGTCCGACGAGGTGCAGGCGCAGGCGGCACAAAACACTGCGGCCGAGTTGATCGACGCGCTGCGCGGCGTGCGCGTTGGCTTAGTGCATGGGCGCATGAAGCCGAACGACCGCGCGCCGGTGATGCAGGCGTTTTCCGATGGCGACATCCAGCTGCTGGTCGCCACGACGGTCATCGAAGTCGGTGTGGATGTACCCAACGCGAGTCTCATGATCATCGAGAACCCCGAGCGTCTGGGGCTGGCGCAGCTGCACCAGTTGCGCGGCCGCGTTGGCCGTGGCGCGGTCGAGTCGAGCTGCGTTTTGCTCTACGAACCGCCGCTGGGCGAGACCGCGCGCGAACGCCTGCAGGTGCTCCGCGACAGCCAGGACGGGTTCGTGATCGCCGAGCGCGATCTTGCGTTGCGCGGTCCCGGCGAAGTGCTCGGCACGCGGCAGACGGGTCTTGCCAGCTTTCGCGTCGCGGATCTGGCGCGCGATGCACATTGGCTCATGGAAGCCCAGCGCCTTGCTGGTCCGCTCATCGAATCCGAGCCACGCACAGCGGAGATGCTGGTCAAGCGCTGGGTCGGGTCGGCGGTGCATTACGCCAAGGCTTGAAGCAGGTTCCTGGTTCCTGGTTCTCGGTTCTCGGGCTTTGGCTTTTTTGTACGCGGACCCATGATCCGCATGCTGAGGCTGCCCATGCGCACGATGCGGACCATGGGTTCGAGAACCAAGATCCACCGCCCACCACTCACGACGCACTACCCACCATCTACCATCCACCAACCAAGAACCAAGAACCAAGAACCAAGAACCAAGAACCAAGCATGCCCGAACTCCTCGTCCACTCCTCCATCCGCGACATCGATGCCGACGCCTGGAACGCGCTTGCCGGCAGCGAACAGCCGTTCGTGCGTCACGGATTTCTCTCGGCACTGGAGGACAGCGGCAGTTTGCGACGCGAGCTCGGTTGGGCGCCGATGCCGCTGCTGCTGCGCGAAGGCAAGGAGATCGTCGCTGCTGCGCCGGGTTACCTGAAAACCAACTCGCACGGCGAATTCGTGTTCGATTGGGCGTGGGCCGATGCCTATGCGCGCAGTGGGCTCAACTATTACCCAAAGCTGCTGATCGCCGTGCCGTACTCGCCAGTCACCGGCCCGCGCCTTTTGGGCGCTGAGCGCGGCAGACTGGCCGCATCGATCCGGCAGCTCGTGGATCGCAGCAAGCTTTCGAGCGCGCACCTGAATTTTCTGACCGAGCCTGATGCCGCTGCACTCGCGCACGATCCGTGGCTGCCGCGCTTCGACTGGCAATTCCACTTGCGCAATCCCGGTTATCGCGATTTCCAGGATTTTCTGGACGCGCTCAGCAGCAAGAAGCGCAAAAACATCCGCCAGGAGCGTGGGCATGCGCAGCGCCATGGCTTCGACATCGTTTGGAAAAAAGACGTCGATCTGGACGAGGCCGATCTCGATGCGATCCACGCGCTCTATAGCGACACCTTTGATCGAAAGGGCAATACGCCAGCGCTGACACGCGCCTTTTTCTCGCTGCTGCGCGAACGCGTGCCCGGCGCGCTGCACGTTGCTGGCGCGTGGCGCGATCGGCGCCTGCACGCCGTGGCCGTATTCATGCGCGGCACGCACACGCTGTACGGCCGCTATTGGGGCGCCGATGCCGATTACGCGGGCCTGCATTTCGAGCTTTGTTATTACCAGGGCATCGAACATCTGATCGCCAATCGCATGCGCACTTTCGAACCCGGCGCGCAAGGCGAGCACAAAATCGCGCGCGGCTTTTTGCCCACGCGCACGCGCTCGGCGCACTACATCCGCCACCCAGGTTTTCGCACCGCGATTCGCAGTGCGCTCGATCGTGAGGCGCAATCGCTCAGGCACTACCGCGCCGAACTTGACGCCCACAGTCCGTATGCCAGAACGGAGGGCTGATGGCTGCGATCTGGGTCTGCGCGATGATTCGCGAGATCATGTTTTCGCGCCGTACTCGCGGTAGCTGGCAGGGCGGTTTCAAGTAACTTGAGTTCGCTCAACAACTCGCACCCGCGCACGGCGCCGCTCCCACCAGCGCCTCTCGTAACACCTGGAGCTTATCGCCATCCGCGAGCCGCTCGCCGCCGCGGATGATGATTTCATCGCCGGGACCGACGGAGCCGATTACGGCGACGCGGTCGGCGACGCGGGTGCTGGGTTTGACGTCGATGCGCCGGGCGGTGTCGCCATCGACGCGCAGCACGTAGTAGCCCTCGTCGCGCTGGATCAGCGCATCGCCGGGCACCGTGACGGCGACGACTGGTGCGGCCGAGGGCCAGGCGACGCGCACGCTGGCGCCGATCGGCGCGAGAATGTTCTTGAGCTTAAGGCGCGCGCGCAACTGACGCGTGTCGGTATCGCCGGGCACCAGTGACTGCAGTTCGGCAGAGGCGAAGCCGGTGCTGGCATCGACGCGCACCGTGGCCCCGGTGTTGCTGCCCATGGCCCAATCCACCGGCACTGCGACATCGACTTCGGTGTCGGCGGTGTCCATCAATCGCACCACGCCTTCGCCGCTTTGCACCTGCTCGCCGGGCTGCTTGAGTTCGGCAACGATGGTGCCGGCGAACGGCGCGCGCAAAGACGAATCGCGAACGCGCAGTTCGGTCAGTTCGAGCGCCACGCGCGCTTCGGCGATTTCGGCGGCGAGCACTTCGAAGCGCGCGTGCGCTTCGTCGCGCTGCGCGGCGGGCACAGCGTCGCGCAGCGCGTTCAAGCGATCGCGTTGGCGTGCGGCGAGCGCTTGCTCGGCTTTGAGACGCGTGAGTCGCGCGCGTTCGCGCTGCAATGCGAGTTCAAGTTCGGCCACATCGAGCGTGGCGACCACATCGCCCTTCGCAACGCGCGTGCCGGTGTCTTTGATGCTCACGAGGCGCGCTCCCACCGGTGCGGCGAGCACCGACTCGCGCGCGGGAACGATAGTGCCGATCAACTCGCGTGTTGGCGCGAGCATTTCGGCACGAGCGGTTGCAGTGACGACCGAGGGCGGGGTTTGGGCGACAGTCGTGGTCGCGAAAAACAATAGGCATGTTGCGATTGCCAGGATTCCCGATGGCGAGCGCGCTCCACCACGCAGCAGCCTGATTCCGCCCTTCGCCGTGCCCTCGTGCCCTCGGTCTTTGTCGCAATAGCTGATTTTCATACGCTAACTCCAATGTGTTCGGTGGGTTGAGCCGCCATCGACTTCGCTCTGAGGCGCTTCGACACGCGCATCGCCGCCGGCACCAGCACGGCCACCAGCAGCAGCGAGGCCAACACGCCGCCGCAGGTGACGGCCGCCAGGCCGCGGTAAATGGATGCCGCCGGGCCTGGGCTTACCGCCAATGGCAAAGCGCCCACGACGCCAGTGAGCGCGCCGAGCGCGAGGGGCCGCAGGCGTTCGGCGAGCGCCGCCTGGATAGCGCTATCGAAATCGCTGCCGCGCTGCTCGTTGGCGCGTACCGCTTCCACCAGCAGAACGCCGTTGCTGACCACCATCGCCAGCAGCATCACGAAGCCGATCATCGTGAGCAGATCCAGCGGCTGCGGCGTAAACCAGCCGAGCACGTTCAAGCCGAGCACGCCGCCGAGCGCGGCCAATGGCAAGGTGGCCAGTACGATCAACGTGTCGTCGACGCGGCGCAGCAGGAGCAGCAAGATGGCGCCGAGGATGGTCAGTGCCAGCAACAGGTTTTCGGCCAGCGCGCGGGTTAATGCGTCGAGACGACTGGCGCTGCCGGCCATCTCGATGCTGACATCGCCTGGCAACTGAAGGCCCGGAATCACCTCCTCTTCCAGCGTACGCAGCATGTCTTCGAGGGAGGTTTCAGGCGGCGGATCGATGGTCACCGTGATGGCACGCGCAAAGTTGACCCGGCGCAACTCGGCAGGCGTGCGCTTGATCTCGATGGACGCCAGTTCGCTCAAGCTCGCCGTTCCGGTGGGCGTGGCCAGCGGCGCGGCGCTCAAGGTGTCGAGATCACCGAACGCAGGTGCTGCAACGCGCATCGGCAAGCGCCGTTCGCCATCGAAATACTCGCCGATGAAGCGGCCATCGCCGAGCACGCGAAGCGCATCGGCGAGCCACGCGCGCGACACGCCATGCTCGGCAAGCGCCGCGTCGTTCGGGATCACCGCAATCTCGCGCCCGGCGGCGCCGGCATTCGGCATTTGTTGTACCCGCGCGCCGGGGAATCGCTCGCTCAGGCGCGCCTCCAATTGATCGGCGGTGGCACGCAGCGCGGTCAAGTCGCGACCGCGCACATGCAACCACACCGCGCGCGCCGAGCCGCCCATGCCGCCGAACAACTCGCCCTCGGAGGCGAACGCGCGCACATCGGGGAGCCCGACCAGCACCTCTTCGTTGAGCAGCTTTTCCAGCGCGCCGATTTGACTCGGATCGACAACGCGCGCGCCGATGGTCGCGCCATTCGCCCAGGTGATCACGTAGTAGTTCAGCAGTTTGGGTTCCTGCTTGCCGTCCATATATGGCTGCATGCGCGCCAGAATCGGTTGCACGATTTCGCGCTCCAGACGCTCGGCGCCCATACCCGGCGGCGTCTGGATAAAGGCATCCACGGCGGCGCGCTTGACTGGCGGCAAGTAATCGCGCGGCGGTGCGAGCCACACAGCGGCGAGCAGCGGCAGGACGCTCAAGCCGAGCGCGATCGCCCATGCGCGCTGCGGGCTTGCCGATAACGACGACAAGCGGCTGGCCAGCATATTCCAGCGTGCGTCCGGCACTTCGCGGCGCAGGATCAACGGCAACAGCGCCGGCACGATCCACAGCGCCACACCCAGAGACACCGTCACCGCAACGGCAATGGTCAGCGCCAGATCGGCGAACACCTGACCCTCGACGTCTTTGAGCGCCAGCACCGGGATGAACACGGCAACCGTGGTCGCAGTTGCGGCAATCAGCGCGCCGCGCACGCGAGCCACGGCGCGCGCGGACGCATCGAGCCACGACCGTCCGGCCGCGCGCTGCTGCATCGCCGCCTCGACGACGACGATGGCCGCGTCCATGACCATTCCTATTGCGAACGCCAGTCCCGCAATCGAGATGATGTTCAAGCTGCGCCCGAGCGCCGCCAGCACCAGCGTGGTCGTGAGCAGCGACACCGGCACCGCCACGGCGATCAGCAGCGTCGCCCGCATATCGCGCAAGAACAGGTAAAGCAGCCCCAACGCGGCGAGCAATCCCAGGCCCAGATTACCGAGCAGAAAGCCGACCGCGCGGCGTATGAAGATGCCCGGCTCGAAGGACTTGCGAACTTCCAGGCCGGCCGGGCGCAACAGGCTGGCGCTGAGCTTTTCGATTTCGACGTCGAGCGCGTCGATGGTGGTCAGCACGTTGCTGCCGGGTTCCCGGAACAACTGCACCGTCAGTGCCGGGTTGCCGTTCTGATAGCTGAAGCCGACACGATCCGGCCGCTGGAACCGGGCGCTTCCGATCTCGGACAAACGCACCGTCCGGCCATCGATACGCCCGACTGGAATCGCGTCCAGCGCCGCCGGTTCGAACCGCCCATGCAGGCGCACGGCGTAGGACGTGCGCCCGAGTTCTACGGCTCCGGCCGACACATCGTCCAGAGCGCTCAGGTCTCGCACCAAAGTCGGCAACTCGATGCCCAGCGCGGCCATTCGCACGGGGTCGATCTCGATCCGCAATTCGCGATCGGGGCCTGAGTTGATGCGCGCGCTGGCGACGCCAGGAATCCTTTCCAGCCGCGGCAGCATTTCGCGCTGGATCAGCGCTTGATGGTTTTCCACAGGCCCCGGAAATCCCGGCAGCAGTTGCACGAAGTAGTAGACCAGCGTGCGCTCGGGGCCATCGCTGCCGCGATTGATGACCGGCGGCGTAGCGTCGCGCGGCAGCGCCGGTACCCGTTGCAGGCGCCCCACGACATCGATGAACACCGGGTCGAGATCGGTGCCGGGCGCGAAAGTCAGTTCGATCCAGGAGTTGCCGGCGTTGGCGTTGGCAGCAATGTCCTGTAGGCCCTCGATGCCGCGCATCGCGGTTTCCTGCGGTTCGGTGATCGCGCGTTCCACCTCGCTCGCGGCCGCGCCGGGCCAGCCGGTGACGATCGAGATCGTCGGCGCTTCGACGTCCGGCAGCAGCTGCACGGGCAACCGAAGAAGCGCCAACGCGCCGCCGATGCAGGCGAGCAACGCGATGCCGATCAGCGGCCAGCGTTGGCGTTCGTACAGGGGTCGCTGGGCGTGCATGGCGTGGCTCGAAACGAAGTGCGATGGCGCATGTTGCGCCGGGCTTCATCGAAGCGCAGCCAGGTGTTCGCCGAAACGTTGAGAGGCGCCGATAAGGCGAGATTTAGACACGCCGAAGCGAGTTGTGGATGCAGCCTTCAGCTTTGCGGGCTGCACCAACCACCAACCATCAACCGAGAACCAAGAACCAAGAACCAAGAACTATCACTTGGCGTATTTCAGCTCCCCCGCGCGCACCGCCAGATCAAGCCGATTGCCTTCGGGCGGCATCGGGCAGGTGGCGTAATCGGTGAACACGCATGGCGGGTTGTAGGCCTTGTTGAAGTCGATTTCGATGCGCCCCTCCTGGGGCGGACCGGCGTACAGATAACGCGCCATTCCGTAGGTTTCTTTGCCGCTGGTGCGATCGGCGAAGATGATGAAGAACGGCTCGCTGCCTTTCTCGGCCAGCGCTTGCAAGGTGTGCGTCTTGCCGTCTCTTTCGAAGCGGATCACGCCGGGATTGGCGTAGCTCTCCAGCGTGCCGACCATGGTCGCCACCTCGATGGTTTGCGGGGTTGCGTGCGGAACCCACTGCGCATCGATGCGCCAGCTTTCATCGACCGGGAAACGCTCGATGCCTTTGAACCCGGTGCGCGTGGCAGCGTTTTCATCGCGCACCCGCAGGCCTACGCGATCGCCGCGTTTGATCAACACCAGCGAGGCGCTGCCGAAGCGCAGCAATGTCGGCTTTTCGTTCGCATCATCGAGCAATGTGCCGCTCTCGAACGGCGCTCCGTCCACGGTGATTTCGGCGCCGCTGGCGGCCGTGAAGTTGCCTTGGCCAGCGATCCAAGCGATCGTGCCGAGCTTTGCTGGACCCACCGCGAGCTGCACGGCATTCGTCGCGTCGCTGCCGATGGTTTGCGTTGTCGGCGGCGTCAGCCAGTGCAGGCCCACCAGCGACAGCCAACCGGCGGGCGCAGTGAGGCGCTCGACGCGCTGCTGGTGCCAGGCGTCGATGCTGGTCTGGTACTCGCCAGCACTGGCGCCGAACGACACGGCGCACAGAATGAACGGAAGCAACTGCGACTTGTTCAATTCAACCTCGGTGTCGATTTTGCATAACGCACTATCTTACGCGCGCGCAGCGCATCGCTGCCGACGAATCGCAATGCCAACATGCTTATCTTTCATCAGCGCTCGCCAGCGCCGCAATCGGCATCACGCCAATCTCACGCGCCGCAGCGATATCGATGATCTGGTAGTCCAGTTCGTTCGGGTCGTCGAACTTGTCGCCGCCCTCTTCGACCTGCTCGCGACCGTTGTCCAACGCCGCAGCGAACACCAGGAACGATTGCTGGACGTCCTCATCGTCGCTGATATCGCGCGCCAGCCGCAGCATCTGCTTGTCGACGTCGCCCGGATCGCTGTCGCCCAACATCGTGGTTTCCAGAAAAGCTATCTCGCTGGCCTCCTCGTCGAGCGCGAAACCCAGGAACATGTGGCCAGGGACCGACACCAGCACCGGCGCGATATCGATCTTGCGCAGGATCGAGGCGAACAGCACACTGCCGTCGACGCAGTTGGCCTGCGTGTTGCGCCAGCTTTGCTCGATGAAGCGCACGTTCTGCGAATGCACGTTAGCGTGCGTGCTCGACGTGGCGGTGATGTTGGAATAGCGAATGCCGCGCTGCTGCAGCGTGTACCAGATGGCGAACACCTGCGCATACACCTGATCCTGATCCTCGCTCTGGTAACCATCGAAGGATTCGACGAGACCCGTGTCGAGTGCCTCCTTCAAGATTTCATCGACCAGCGGCGAGTCCTCATTGACGTAGGCTGCGAACATCCAGTTGAAATCGAGATCGTCGTCGCTCTCGTCCGGGTCTGGATCGACGAAGTACAGCGCATCGTTGATGTTGCGCAGGCGCGCGCGAATCACCCGTTGCTCCGGTTCTTCGCCATCGATGCGTATCTCGAAGCTCACCGTTTCCGGGCGCGCTTGCCGCACCTGCATCAGCGCCGTGTAGTTCCAGCGCAGCGTGGGATAAATCTCGTAGGTCACGCCGGCTTTCGGCAGCGTGGCGGTAATGCTGCTGTCCGCCATCAATGCCGGCAGCGACACCGTCACGCGCACCTTTTGCCCAGGGCGCGTGGCGGTCATCGATACCCCGATCATCGACATATCGTCGCCGATGACGGTGGGATCCTTTTCGCCGTCCGATTCCATCGTCGCTGTCGCAATTTCCACCGACGGGAAAATCTGGTTGAACGGCGACACGAAGGGCTCCCACTCGGCGCCCGCGGCCGGCCATGACAGCGCAACACTCAACAAGCCGCAGACGCGCCACATCGCTCTAGGCCCAGGTCAGCGTGGACATATAGCCCGCGCCCAAAATGAAGATGATCACGCCCAGACTCAAGAAGCCCCAGCGGATACCGGTTTTGAATACCAGGGCGAGACCGCCGAAAAACAGCGCGACCGTCAGGATGACCGTGGCCAGCGAGAATTGATCGCCAATGTTGTTGGCGTTGCGTCCTTCCAGGAAGCGCTTGTCGGCCACCTCGAATTCCTCAGCGCTGCCGGAGAACACCTCATCAACGTACTCCTCGCCGAGGTCGGTCTCCAGCGCTTTGTTGAAATCCTCCTCCACCAAAACCGCTTCCACATCGCCCTCTTGGTACTTTTTACGCGTCTCCTCCGGCAGGCCCAGGTGCGCGTACGCCGAATCCGAGAGTTGCGCCGTAAGCAGCCAGCTGGCCATGCCCAACTGGCGCTGGCTGGCGGTTTCGTCTTCGGTTTCCAGGCCTTCCCAGATCAGTTCCTTTGCGCGCACATCGGTTTGCACGTCCTGCATGTAAACCGTCAACTCGTCGTTGTAAGTGGTCGATGCTTTGGTCGTCAACGCCGCCGCTTCGCCGTACGCCTCGACACTCTGTCCGCCCCACAAGTTGCCCTGATGCCCGGCCACCGACGCCCCGATCGCACCCATACCGAGCAAGATCGCCGCCGCCAGCTCAAATACGTCGAACCCCTTTTTCTCGTCGCTCACAGCTCACCCCTCATCGCCCCTTTGAGGAGCCCAAGGCTACGGTTTCGAGCGCGCAAGCGGTAGACACAAACCACCGCCAAGCCGCCGGCCGTGCGGATTGTTGCAATCCCAGCACCAGAGACTGATTCTTTCACGATGCTTCGGGACTGCCGCGGCCTGCCGCGCGGCGAGCGCCCAGCGCCAAGGACTGCTTGCGACGATGATTCGTGCTTTCGCGCGGCACACGGCGAGCGCCCGGCCATGGTTTCGCGATCTTTCGTCGATCAAGGTCCGCGCCACTCGCATTCGTTCAGAGCCAATTGACGGGCGCTGTCTCACAATGGTAGCTACCACGTGATAGCCACCACTTCCGAGGCCGCGTCGTGACCGTCGCCAGCGAACCGAACGAAAAGAATTCGACAGCCAAGCTGTTCATGCATGGGCGGAGTCAAGCCGTGCGCCTGCCGAAGGAATTCCGGCTTGAGGGAACCGAAGTGCGGGTCAGCAGGGTGGGCAACCGGATCGTGCTCGAACCGATCGAGGCCGTGCCTTTCGATACGACCGCCTGGTTCGCACACCTGGATGCGCTGGGCGCCTCGGACTTCCTGGCGGATGGACTGCCCGACGAGTTGCCCATCGAGCCCGATCCGCGTGCTTTCTTCTAGATGATCTGTCTCGATACCAACGTCATCATCGGCGCGATCAACGGGCGCACTCCCGCTATTCGAACGCGGCTCGCGGAGCAAATGAGCTTGGGCGCAGACATTGTCATACCTGTGATCGCGCTCTACGAGATGCGGTACGGCTGCGCCAAGAGTGATCGCAAAGAACAATCCGAGCGCTTGATTGAGGTCTTCCTGGCATCCGGCATCCGCGTACTGGCTTTCGAACCCGAAGACGCTGACCACGCAGGCGACATCCGCGCCTTTCTCGAAACCAAGAGAACACCGATTGGCCCCAATGACGTACTGATCGCCGCCCAGGCCAGACGGCGCGGCGCAGTGCTGGTCACCACCAACCGCCGCGAGTTCGACCGCGTGCCAGGGCTGATCGTGACCAGCTGGTGGCATGAAGGCACAAACACCCACACCAGTGACGGCTGCTTGCGTAGAATCCAAATGACGGGCCTATAGCTCGACGGTTAGAGCAGGGCGAACCGGAGCTGTCGCGCGGCATGCCGCGCGGCGAGCGCCCGGCCAAGGATGGCCGGGCTGGAGCCCAGCGCCAAGGACGGCTGCTTGCGTAGAATCCAAATGACGGGCCTATAGCTCAACGGTTAGAGCAGGGCGAACCGGAGCTGTCGCGCGGCATGCCGCGCGCCGGTGAGCGCCCAGCGCCAAGGACGGCTGCTTGCGTAGAATCCAAATGACGGGCCTATAGCTCAACGGTTAGAGCAGGAGACTCATAATCTCTTGGTTCCAGGTTCGAATCCTGGTGGGCCCATACCGATGCACTGCTGAAGCCTAAAG
>ERZ1066126.64-NODE-64-length-89783-cov-20.367600_pt1 | contig 89783 bp, 74 predicted proteins | sample MGYA00382773_ERZ1066126 | MGnify/ENA primary metagenome ERZ1066126 (study PRJEB33369, sample SAMEA5778356) | biofilm metagenome | biome: Industrial cooling water; feature: Water cooling tower basin; material: Biofilm | place: United Arab Emirates | collected... | reverse complement strand
TTCTCCCTGGTTGACACACCTTGCGGTAGTCTTTGTTGTTCAGTTGTGAAAGAGAACGGTCTGTTGAATTGTCAAACAAAGGAAAATCAGCGCAGAGGAGTTGAGCGAGCTTGACTGTTAGCTACAACCAGCGCTGAAGGGCAACGAACTCGAACAGTTGATTTTTATCTGATTCGTAATTTGAAAGTTGTCTGACGCGCCGGAGTGTAGTTTTTTTTTTAAACTGTCAATCACTTTTTTTGAATGACGGCTTAAACGGTTGTTTGTGCATAGCCAGTTTGTCAGCTTGGATCAATACAATGTTCGGATGGCGCCGTTTCTGGCCGGGAGCGGCGAAATCAGCATCGGCGCTGGCGGTGGGTGGCAAAATCTGCAACACGGTCAAAGCCAGAATCAAATGATGTAACTCTCGATTGCGCTCTGACCGCTCGGCACGGACGCAGTTCAATCAGCGAACGGGTTGAGTAAGTCGCTGTTCAATTTCCGCCAGACGAGTCCGGGCGAGTTCGGAATCCGGGCGAATCTGCAAGGCTTCAAAATAATGCTGTCGTGCGGCCATCAGACGTTCGCCGCGTTCGGCGATTCGACCGGCTTCGATCAGGGTTTGAAACGTGCGAAGCTGCAGGATTTTCATCGTCAAACCGTCGCGCTCTTCGGCTTTCGGGTTTTGGTAAAGCACCGCTTCGTAAGCCAGAATCGCTTCGTCGTATTGTTCCTGTTTTTCGAATTCGCGGGCGGTTTGCAGTGTCGGCGCAAACTTTTTTTCCGATGAAGCGTTGTTCAAGTTTGCCATTGCATACTGCAAATCCGGCTTCGCGCTATCCAGCAAAAACATTATCAACACCAACGCCGCGCCCATGATCAACGATCCATGCAAAACTGCATTGCGGCTCAGGTTGTATTTGGCGATCAATTCGCTGATTCGCTTGGGCAATCCGCTGTTCGTTTTGGGCGTTGTTTCGGCTTTGGTGGCCGGGGCGGGTTGAAAATTTCTGGCCGGAGTAAGTTTGCCCGTCGAAGCCGATTTTGCCAGTTTAGGTGAATCGCTTTCGGATGCTCGCGGCATCACAGGGATGGTCACGGCATCGCCAAGCTCAAACAGGTTGTCCAGGCGTTCAGGAAAGATTTTCGAGTCTAGCCTGATGACGGTTTTCACCACCAACGGTTTGAGTTTGCCGAATTTGCGCACGTGGCCTCGAGTTTTCTTTTTGGCCATGTCTTCAACCGGCTTGTATGCGTTCAAGGCTTTCAAGAACTCCGCCGCCGATTGATAACGGGCATTCGGCGATTTTTGCAGCGCGCGCATGACAATCGCCGCCAGTTCGTGAGGAACGTTCGGATTGAGTTTTTGAATCGGCGGCGGAGGCAATTCGATATGCCCTTTTCGCACTTCCCAATCCGATCCGCCATCGGTCATAGGAAATGGCAAATGCCCGGTCAGCACTTCGTAAAACGTCACGCCAATGCTGTAAATGTCCGAACGCCAATCAATCTCGCCGCCGCGCAATTGTTCGGGCGACATGTATTCAATCGTTCCCGGATGAAATCCGATCTGGGTCAACCGTGTTGTGCCGACGGCTTTGACCGTGCCGAAATCTGCGATCTTGACGCGCCCGCTGTTGTCCAACAACAGATTGGACGGATTGATGTCGCGGTGAACGATTCCCGTTTGGCGTCTTCCGGCTTCATCCAGATAACTGAAGCTGTGCGCGTAATCCACTGCCGAAAGAATCTGTTTGAACAGATGAACGGCTTGTTTGGAAGTAGGAATTCCCTGTTTGTCCAGCAATTCGCGCAAACTGACTCCGGGAACGTATTCCATCACCAGGTAGTAATTTTCCCTGGCTTCGAAAAACTCCAACACCCGGACGATATTGGGATGGTCAAACTGGGATTGAACGAAAGCCTCTCGGCGGAATCTGGCTCGCAACAGTTCTTGCGCGGATTCAGAATAGGTATCGAGCTGAATTGATTTGACGACGACTTCGCGTGGCAAATACAAATGGTGAGCGCGATAGACTGATCCCATTCCACCTTTGGCTAATTCGGTGACGACGCGGTAGTTGCCTATGGTCTTGCCTATCATTTCAAGAAACCAGTGTGGGGCATTGGTTATGAGGTTCGCAGCGCATTGTGAGGGCGCCGCTTAGCACGCAGGCAGGCGTACTTTACCCAACTAATCAAACGTAGGCAAATGTCTGACAAGGATTACAGGAAAAATCAAGAATTAATTTTGGGACTTTGGCCGCCACTACCTAAAACCGCAAAAAGCAAATTTTGGATTATTCACCCTTTGGCTGAGTGCAATTGTTCGGCAATGATTTTGTAAACCTGATGATTGAACGCCAATCCGACATGCGTTCCCTGCACTTCGACGTTGGTGGCTGGATCATCGTTGATGCAGTAGCGCCAATCCACAACGCCGTCCATTTTGGTGTAAACAGCGATGTTCGGGACAGAGGTCGGCAAATGAATGTTCAGCGCCGCCACAGATTCGCAGCTACAAACTGTGGTGAAACAACCGGGATGCGTTTCCTGGCGATGTTTGATTTTGGCACGTTCCCGAACGCGATCCGCCATTTCCAGCACAATCGGATGGGAGCAGACGCCTCTAAACGGCGAACCAAGCGCAGTGACCGAAGCGACTTTGTCCGGCCAACGCACGGCTGCCGAACGCGCCAGAATGCCTCCCAGGCTGTGACCGATCAGATGAACTTTGCCGCGGGTTTCTTCAAACGCCTTGTCGAGCGTTACGGATAGACGTTCCACCAGGGAGTTCAAACAGTCAGCGTTCCACCCAATGCCGGACATATATGGTTTGTAACCAATGCGTCGCAGCCACAGATTCATTTCCCATAAATAATGATCCGTTCCCAGAAAGCCCGGAATGACAATAACCGCAGAACCATTGCCGCGCGGAACGCCAAGTCCGTAATAAACCGGCGCAGCACGCAACGCCATCCAGTCCAACCCGACAAACGATTCCATCCAAATCGGACGATTCGAATGCCGCATTTCTTTGTGAAGCAACACTGATGAGGAATATCCGGACATAAACACGTCTCCAATTGTGGTAGGGCAACGTTATTGTTAGCCGCGTTTGCCTTTGGCGGCTTTTGCTTTTACCGGTTGTGGCTTGATTTCTTCGACTCCGGCGGCTTTTCGCAATTCGTAAAACGATTCGTAAAGTTGATCGCGCAGCCGTTCGACATCGGGCATCGCTTTCAAATCCGCCGTCAACCCGAAATACAAGTGCTGGTCGTAGCTCATAATCGCGCATCCGCACCCGACCGCATAGCCAACCGGAACATACGGATAATAAGCAATCATCCGATGCCCCATCGCATACAGCGGAACTTGCGGTCCCGGCACGTTGGTCGAAATCATATTCATAGCCGGAACCGGAATGTTCGCCGTCGAAAGCGCCCCCACCAAAGCCTGCATCGGCGCAGGCAAAATTCCCATCAACGCCGAAAACAGATTCAAACCTTCGGCAACGCGCCCGCCTTTCATCGCCATCGTTTTTTGATTCACATAACGAAACCGTTCGACGGGATTTTTCAAATCCAGCGGGATTTCCACCGGCAGAATCGAAACCAGATTGCCCAAGGCGCCGTGTTGGTCTTCCTGGCGCAAACTGACCGGAACCATAAACCGAATCTTGCGCCCGGCAACCGACTGGCCATGGCTTTCGACGTAGCGCGTAACCGCGCCTGACAACGCCGTCAGGACTACGTCATTCACCGTGCCACTCAACGCGCCACGAATCGCGCGCGCTTCGGCGAATGAAAACGTGTTCCAGACCATGCGTTTTTCGCCTGACAGCGGGCCGTTAAACGGCAAACGTTCCGCCGGACGCAGGATTTTCGGAATTTCTCCGCTGATGTTTTTCATCGCTTCGCGCGAAGTCTGTTCGGTCAGCGCCTGCGTCAGATTCAATAATCCGTTTTGAAATTCCATCCAGCGATTCATGCCTTCCTGCATTCCACCCAGAATCGAATCGAACAATCGCCGCGTCGGATCGGGTTGCGGTTCGCGCGGTTTGGCCGCCGGTTTCGTAGGAATCGGCGCAGGCGTCGGCGAAAAGTCCAACACGATTTTCAGCAAATCCACGCCGGACATTCCATCCACCATGCAATGATGCACACGGCAAATCATCGCAGTCTTTTTCCCTTCCAATCCGTACACCAGATAAATGTCCCAGAGCGGTTTGTGGCGCTCCATCATCGGCGTGAAGATGCTCCCGGCCAGATCAATCAATTCCTTTTCGCCGCCTGGCGCGTCAAGCTGCAGTTTGAAAATGTGATTGCGGATATTGAAATTCGCATCGTGTTCCCACGTCGGATGGCCAAGGCTGAACGGGTCGGGCACGACAATCTGCTGGTAACGCGGCAGCAAGTGCATCTTCGCATCCAGCATCGCCACGAAGTTTTCAAACGGAATTTCTCCGTCGAACAGACTGACGCTGCCAATGTGCATCGGCGTTTCTTTCTTTTCAAAGTAAAGAAAGCTGGAATCCATCGAAGACAGCCGCCGATTCAGTTCAGGTTGAGACATAAAAATTCTCCATCATGGTTTCGCCTACCGCTTGAACGCGCGAATCAATTTAAGGCGATTATCTTCCCAGTTGTAATACCACTTTCCAATGGCCGACGGCTGAGAGATTTTGCCATACGAGCGATAGCCTTCAACGACCAACAAGCTACTATTCAAGCGAAACTGTATCTTAGGCGAATCTTGAGACACCTTGGTTGTAATCTCCAACAATTCAGGATCAATAAAAACTTGTCCCGTTTTCGCGTCAACGATTGCAACCCCAGAACAATCAGACCCGCAACCCCAAAGCACGATCGTGTAATGTCCTGCAAAATTTGGCCCTTCTTTCGCTCCAAGCTTGATCCTAGTCTTGAATTTTCTAGCACGAGCGCCAAGAGGTTTTGCTGTAGCTGGCTTGCCCTTATAGATTTCTTGAACAGGATAATTCTTGAAGCTTAGCTCCCCTTTTTCTTGAGCAAAAGCCAAACTGCCTGAGAAAATCAAGACAGCAATGACAAGCGAAAATTTCATCGTGTACCTCCGATCAATTCGCCGCCCACACATCCACCAAGTACCGATTCTGCGCCGTCAGGTCATTCAACCACACATCCGCCGCAGCCGCATTCGCGCCGGTCTTTTCCTGATAAATCGCGGCGAAGGTTCTTCTCACATCCGGAGCCATGCGGCTGGCGTCGCCGCAAACGTAAATTACGGCTCCGGCTTCCAGCAGTTGCCATAAGTCATCGCGTCGCGCATAGACTTCATCCTGCACATAACACTTCTTCTGCCCTTCGACGCGCGAAAAGGCGCAGGACAATTCGGTCACGCCCGCTTCGACAAAACGATTCAGTTCGTCTTGATAAAGAAAATCCTGATGTGGATGGCGGCAGCCGAAAAACAACAACGAGCGGCCAATTGGTTTGCCAGCAGCTTTGAGCGCAGCGCGTTCCTGCAAAAAACCTCTGAACGGCGCAAAGCCCGTGCCGGGCCCGATCATGACAATCGGCACGGTCGGATCATGCGGCAAACGGAATGCCGATTTGGTGTCTTTGACGAAGGCGTAAAGCACATCGCCTTCGTTTTGCCGAGCCAGATAATTTGTACAAACTCCTTGAAACACGCCGTGACCGGAACGAGCAGGCGCTTCGACAACAGCGACCGTGATGCTGCAAATTCGTTCGCCAGCCAACGGCGAGGATGAAATCGAGTAATACCGTGGCCGCAATGCGGGCAGCATTTCCAAATAAACTTCAAACGGAATCTGACAAGCCGGAAACTCTTCCAACAAATCAATCACGGATTTTCGCCGCGCCAGCACGTCTTCCTTGTAACGCGCGGCGCTGGCTTCATCTTCTCCCAGCAGGGCTTGAAGCTGAATTTTTTCCGGCGGGCATTCGGTGTAATCGGACAGGGTTTGAATCTGACTGCGCGTCGCCACGTCTTGAAGCTCCACGTAATCGCCAAGCAGGCGATACACGGAAATCGTTTGATTGACCGGCAAAAACGATTTTCGATTGGTCGTCGGTTTCAACCGAATGAAGACATCGCGCTCGAAACCGAACCGCGCGGCAACACGTCTGACCAGCGCTTCGCTGTTGTGGGGAATGACTCCCAGATGATCGCCCGCGCGATACGTCACACCTTCGGGCAATTCCAGTTCAATATGCCGCGTCGAACGATCTGAAGGATTTTCGCGGCCTTTGTTGTGAAGCTCACGATTGACTAGAACGGTCATCGGTTTGGAATCGAACGAATCCACAAATGGACTCATTTGCTGCCCCGGCACAATCTCAAGCTTATACAACGGCTTTGAAGCTTCGGCTTCGATGTTGATGCCCAAACTTTCGGCCACCGTACGGCGCAACGGTTGATACCATCGCCGAAACTGGCCGTCGAAATCATCTCGCGCATCGCCTTCGCCTTGCGGGTAGAGCCGCTTTGCGCCGTGAGCCGCCAGTTGTTCATCAATCAAACGCGGCACAGCTTGAAACGTCGCCGCCCAATCGCGATTGCCACAACCGAAAACGGTATAGGTCACACCCGACAACGCATCGCTGGAAAGCTCGTCGCTTTTCAACCAATCGCAAAACTTCACGGCATTATCCGGCGGCAAACCGTTGTATGAAGAACTGACGATGGCCACCAATCCTTCTTTCGGCAATCTTCCGGCGTAATCGTCCAGCGCAGCAATCTTCACCACAAAGCCATTCGCTTCGGCGTCCTGCGCAATACGTCTCGCCAGTTCTTCAGCAGTTCCCATGTTCGAGCCAAACAAAACGAGCAGCGGAGTATTGTGCAACTGCGAAGTAGCCGGCAGTCGGTAGTCGGTAGTTGGTTTCTGTGCTTCATCATTCGCACCTGTCACTTGTTGCCCACCAACAACCGACAACCGGTCACCGACAACCGGCAACCGACGACGGACTTTGATCCGCAACTCATCCGGTTTCAGCGTCAACGTTTCCTTGATCTTCAGTTGGTAGCGCGTGTGGTCAATCAGTTTGAAGCGTTGCAGGATCATGCCCAACACCAGCGTCGCTTCCTGCAACGCGAATTGCCGACCGATGCAGGCGCGCTGGCCATTGCCGAATGGTTTGTAAGCATTGGCCGGGCGTTTGGCTTCGGCTTCGGGCGTGAAGTTGTCGGGATTGAATCGTTCGGCGTCATCGCCCCAGATGTTTTTGTCGCGGTGCAACATCGGCAACAAGACGTTGATCGTGTCGGTGTGTTTGATTTTGTATTTGCCGCCAATGACAGTGTCTTCGTATGGGTACAACCCGAACGCCGGAGCCGTCGGCCACAACCGCAAAGTTTCTTTCAAAATTTGCGTGATGTATTGAAGCTGATTGACTTGCGCATAGGTGGGTTTTGCCGAGAGGTCGCGCCCCAACACGCGATCTACTTCTTCGTAAGCTTTGGCCAAAACTTCTGGATTGTTGAGCAGCGCGTAAATCGCAAACGACAATAACCCGCTGGTCGTTTCGTGTCCGGCAATCAGGAAGGTGATGACCTGATAACGAATGTTCAGGTCATCCAATCGCTCGCCAGTTTTCTTGTCCACGCCACTGAGCATGTAACTCAATAAATCCGATTTGTCGGCAAGGTCTTCGCCACTCGCTTTGCGGTCGGCGATGATGCGATCCACCGTTTCGTTCATGCAGCGAATGTCGGCTTTCAATTGCTTGTCGCGTCCGGGACTGAGCAGTTTTTCCAGCGGCAGATCGCGCAATTCATCCAACGTGGTCGCCAACCCGCCAGACATGGCGCTGACAAAAGGATGATAACCGTCCTGATAAAACGAATTCAGCCGGTAATCGAATCCGCACAGCCCAATCGTATCCACCGTCAGCCGGGTCATATCGGCAGACACATCAATTTCATCGTCGTCGTTCAAACGCTCCCACTTCAAAACCAGTTGTTCCGCGATGTCCAGCATCATCGCGTGATAACTCTGCATTGCGCGATGGCCGAAGTTCGGCAACAGAATGTTATGCGCCTTCGACCAGTTCGGCTCTTCGGTCTTGGAAGTAAACAATCCGTCGCCGCTGAACCGCCGCACCAACCGCAATGCGCCGCGGATGGATTTGTCGAATCGCTTTTCATCGCAAACTTCATTGACCAGATCGTAACCTGAAAGAACTATGGCCACGCGCCCGCGCATTTCCAAACGGTAAATCGGCCCATATTCGCGCGCCAGCCGAACCATGTCCTGAATCGGCGAAGTCGCGCTAAGGTCGAGCAAATTTTCGAGCAAAAACTTTTCGGGAGGTTGTGGAATACGGGCAAAATTTTCTGTGCTCATTGTTCGTCAACCATGAATCCCAGAGTGGGCAATCAGTCAAACATTGTTGGATCAACGCCGAGTTCACGTAACTTGGCCGCCATCCGTTCGGCGCGTTGGCGTTCTTGTTCGGCGCGTTGAAACAATCGTTCCGCCAACTCTGCTTCGGTCGGAACCAATTCGCCTTCCGAAGTTTCCCATCGCAGCCATTGACTGTGAAGTCCCAGGTACTCGCCTTGCCAAGCCACCAGCGCAAGCCCTGTAGCGTTGCAAATCAAACGGCCATCTTCGTCCGGCGCTTTCGATTGGTATTCCAATCCATTCGTAATAAAACCCGCCAGTTCGCCTGCGAATGGGTCGTAATAAAAATACTCCGGCACGCGAACACGATCGTGGTAAATCTTCATCTTGGCGCCGCAATCAAAATCGGCAGTGCTTTCGGAAAGAAATTCAATCACCATATCCGGCGATTTACCTTCTTCCCAGACCACCCAGCTTTTGCGCTCGCGTTTGCCGTCCACACCAGTGGCGACGAAAAAATCCGGGCCGCGAAAATCGTTCTTTTTGATTTGAGCCGTGCTGAAGTAAACGAACATATTCCCACCCGCAAAAAAATCGTCGCGGTCGGCCCAATGCTGCTTCAGCGTTTCAATCAACAACATGATTTGGAACAGATGGCGTTGGCTTTCCAATGGCTCTTCGTCGTCATAAGGCAGCTCATCCTGTGTGGGCGGGATTGTCGCTGAAGGATCAATTTCCAGCAGGCTCGAAGGAATGTACAAACCCACTGGCGCGCTTTCAGCAGTTCTGACGTTTGGTTCACTCATAATCTCACCTCGCTTGACGCGATGTTAGCAGAACAAAGCTGATTCCCGATAACCGGCTTTGCTGCCGCAGAAACCGAGCAAGGCATTCAGCTTGAGCCGGCAATTTCTCTGACAATGCTTGTTCATCGGGCGTAAAGACAAACGCCGTTGCTTCGCGCGGCTGCCCCGCCAGCCAGTATCGCGCTTCGGGATGAGCGGCGAGATTTTTCAGCCATTGCGAATTGCGTCGAACCGTGCTGAAGACGACCATTTCGCCGATGCGAACAGCCAGCACCGGAATGTTGATCCGGCGACCGGATTTGCGACCGACAGTTTCAACAACAATCGCGCCGCCCGGCCAACACAACGGGTTGCCGAACCCGGCTCGAATCATCGGTTCGGCTATCAGGTTCAAGCCGTTGAAAAACTCTTTCTGAAATTGATCGAGCGCCTGCGCAAACATTATATGCTGCCCTTCTTACTCATTGAGTCCGGTAACGTCGTAACTCATGACGATCAGATCGTGCGTTCTTCCCTGGGGGTCCATCACGTAATCCGCCATCAAGGCTTCGGCTTTGAAACCAAGCTTTTCAAATACCGCTTGCGCACCACGCTGTTCCGCAGCCATCTGCGCAACGACTTTCTGCAATCCGGTTTCTTCCGCAAGTGCGAAAACTTCATTCGCCAGTACGCTACCCAACCCAATACCGCGCGCATCGGGGCTGACCAGCAATCGAATGTTGCCCAGATGCCGCGCCCAAGTGGTCTCGCTTCGGACCAAAGTTCCAAGCCCGATCAATCGCCCGCCAGTTTCAGCAACGACCGTTACGGTACGATCCGTGTCCAGACTGCGAACCCACCCGTCCACGACTTTCGGGTGTGAGATGTCCAGCGGTAAAAACAGCAAATCATTGGCGGGCAAGGCCTGGGCAAAGGCGAGCACAGCGTCCCGGTCAGACGCCTGCATCAGCCGCAAAGTGATTTGTTGATCTTTTAACGTCACCGAACGCGGGTAAGCTCGATTCGCTGCTTGAGCCATGTTGTTTATTGCCTTTCTGATGGAATGAGATGCGCGGAACTTACCACAGTCGAACGGACGGAGAGAAGGAGCGATTGGGAGATTGAGGGAAAGAGGACGTGTGGGACGAAAGAACTTCTTCTACACTGTCCCTCCATCCCTCTATCGCTCCATCGTTCTACTTTTTCGGTGCGCCTCCAAAAAATGGAAGCTGGGTCGCCAAATCGAGCCAGCGTTTTTGCACTTCGACGTAATTGGTCACAGCCTGTTGCGCAAAATCAGCCAGCGCCGCCGCAGGCGAGTTCTCTTCCAGATTCAACCCCTTTTTGACGGCTTCAATCACTTGCGCATTTTGCTGCGCGGCGAAATCCAGCCACTGAGTGCGGGCATTGACAAATGTCTCAACGCCTTGCCCGGCAAAATCCGAAGCGGCGCGAGTAACATCTGATGGGTTGAACGTCACGTTTTCCTTGATCGCGTCAAACAACTGGCTGCTTTGCTGTGAAGCGACTTCCGCCCAGCGGCGCTGCGCTTCGACAAAACCTTCGTAACCTTGTCGCGCCCAGCCTCCCAACTCCGGCGTCGGAGCCGAGCGATAAAATTCCATGCCTTCTTCCACAGCTTTCAGCACCAGCGCATTTTGCTGCGCAGTCAGATCAATCCATTTTTTCTGCGCGTCCACCAGATGCTCGACGACTTGTTTCGCCCAATCGGCTGCGCCTGCATTGGTTTGTTCAGCAGCAGGTTCGGTTTCTTTTGCGGTTTTTGCTTTGTTCGCCATAACGATTTTCTCCTTCTTGGTTTTGTTCAGAGTTCAACCTTCAGGTTGATGAATTGTGAAAGACAAAGTTGAAGATTGAACTCCAAACGGTTTTGTTATTTGCCTTGCGGCTGATACAGATTGCCGCTGTCTGGTTCTTTGGATTCAGTATCTTGTTTTGCCCGGCGCATGCCTTCGATGAACGGCACAGTCCAGCCGAGAGCGAAATCTACCAGCGCCGGAGCGAAAGTGTTGGCAAGGTTGATCGCCTGCGCGTCAAACGCTGCAACAATTTCGGGTTGCGGAAAGCGTGCCGCCTGCACAATCAGTTTGGCCATTTGCCTGGCAGGAAACTTCGGAAGGTAATTCGGAATTTCCAGACCAGTGCTGTTCGCAGCCGCGTCAAAAATTTCCGTCTCCACCGCGCCAGGATAAATCGTGCAGACATCTATGTTTTCAGACATCAACTCCGCGCGCAGGGCTTCGGAAAATCCCGCCAGCGCAAATTTGCTGGCGCAGTAAGCCGTTTCAAACGGCATCCCTCGTTTCCCGAAAATCGAAGAGACATTCAAAATCACACCGCCCCCATTTTGTTTTCGCATTTGCGGAACAGCAGCGCGACACGCGAAGACAGCGCCCCAGAAATTCACATCCATCAACCGGCGAAAATCCTCCAGCGGCATTTCGGTAAACCGTGAAGCGATGGCTACGCCAGCATTGTTGACCAGCACATCCACCCTGCCAAACCGTTTCACAGTCGCAGAAATCAACGCTTCCACCTGAGCCTGATCCGCGACATCCGTCTGCACCGCCAATGCCTGACCACCTTTGGATTCAAGCTCTTTGACCAATTCAGCCAACCGCTCCTGCCGTCGTCCGGCTACAACAACCTTTGAACCAGCGGCAGCAAATTCGCGCGCGGTTTCTCGACCAATCCCGCTCGTCGCACCGGTAATCACTGCCACTGTTCCGTTCAGCTTTCGAATCATCGCAACCTCTCCGGGAAAAGTAATTTGACGAGCGCCATCATACGTCCTTCCGCCAAAAGGTCAAGAAGATTTTTCGCAATTGCGAAAAATCTTCTTGACCGCCGCTTGCTAAATCTACGACAAACCACATCAAACACTGAAATTATCGTACCAAACAGTTCGAATATTCTTGTTGCTCGCACTGGCGAAAAGTCGTTATACTTGAACACGGAAAATAAAACTTGCACGAATACGAGAAGACTATGGCTCAAAAACCCACCAAATCGAAACCACGACCGGCCAAAAAACGCGCCTCTCGAAAAGGGGCGTCGAAATCTTTCAACTTCGAACCTGACCAATCAGTCAACGACAACACTGTTGTCATTAAACGATATGGAAATCGGCGGCTGTACAACACAGAAACCGGCGCTTATGTCACCTATCATGATTTGATTGCCATCATTCGCGCAGGCCATGACATTCAGGTGATAGATTCGACTTCCCAGGCCGATGTCACCAAAGCGGTGCTGATGCAGGCGATTCTGGAGGAAGAAAAGAGCGCCAACCTCTTGCCGCTTCCATTTCTGTTTCAGATTTTGCGTTCGCGTGAGGATTCGATTCAGGACTTCTTGAAAAACCATCTGACTGCCAGCTTCGAAGCCTACCTGAAAACCAAAGAAGAATTTGATCGCCGCTTTCGCAGCTTTCTGGAGCTTGGCGCCAAAGCTCCACAGATGTGGGAACAATTCGTTCCTGGCGCTGAGGCGTTGCGAAACTTGTTTACCCCACCCAATCCAAAGACGGGAGACAGCGATGATCCGAAATCATCCGGCTGACGTTCATGAATTCAGTTTGGTTGTGTTGCCAGCCCTGAACTCATCGTGAGCCTGCGACTGTTCTCGATAATCAATCATCCATTTGATAAGTTTTCGCAATTGCGTAGGCTTGAAACCGCGCGCCCGGTTTTGCGCGCCAATTTCAAAAGCAATTCGCCATTGCGCAAACAAGATTCGATACGCGGCGAAAACAGAATTTCTGGGATCGTAAATGCTTGTGGCTTCTGACGTCACGCCATTCAATTCGATCACTTTGAAATTTCGGCCTTGCTGAAAATCACTGACGTTTGGCGTGCGCAGGTCGAATCGGCCAAAGTAATACTCTTGGAAATGCTGGCAAATACGATCTATGGCCGCTTCCAATTCATCCGTCTTCACCCAACCACCATCCAGAAAAACAGCGCCGCGGCAATGAGTGCCGAGTTCCACCAGATTCACGATTTCCCCGTCCTCTGGCGTATCCCATAAATGATCGGCGTGTTTGTCGAGTAAAAATCGAGCCATACAAACCGCGCGGCTGTCGTTCAGTATCAATTGCTCCAAAGTGCTGCTGCCGTCCCCAATTACAGTTGGAAACCGTTTTTCCGTAATTGCGAAAATTTTGCCGGTTGGCTGATTCGGATAACGATAATAGAAAACGCCGAACTCTTCGCCGCGCAAAAACTCCTGAATCAGCATATCCACATTGGCTTGTCGCAGGTAACGCTCAAGCTCATTTTCTGACTGGATAATGCCAACGCCAGAACCGCGCTGTCCGGCATCCGGTTTCAGCACCACAGGGTAGGTCAGTTTTTGGTCAGCGATAAAATTTTTGGCAGATTGAATTTTCTGCTCCACGCCAGTTGAGGCTGGAAGCAATTTCCATTTCGGCAAAAATTCATTTGCGCCTGCCAGTCCGCGATAAATTTCTGCTTTCGATTCGCCGATGAATCCTCCACCGGGAATTGCCGGATTCGCCGCTGTGAACAAAGTCAGGCTGCGGTGTTTCAACATCAGCCAAACGACGTACAGCACAACAGGAGTATAGAAGATATAAGCTGGCCAGAATTCCCAGTTGACCATTCGTCGCCAGCTTGAAATCAAAAGGCGGCGTCCTCTCCAGGTGGAAAGTCGCACCAGCATCTTGACAGCCAGATAAATCAAAATGGCGGCGATGAATGCTTTCAGCAACAGCCCTTGACCGGCAAACAAGGCGGATTCAACCAGTCCTTTACCAAGCAGCATTGCCAATCCGACCAGCAACGGCGTCCAAACCGCGCACGCAATTGCGAAATACAAGGCGAATTTCCAGAAACTGGTTCGCAAGGCGCCGGCGGCAAAATAGGTTGGCAATCGAGCGCCCGGCAAAAACCGGCTGATGAAAATCACCTTCGCGCCCTGATGCTGCATCCACTCTGAACCACGCTTGACGGCGCGCTCACTGACAAACCATTTGATGGGCGCTCGCGACAAAGCCGCGCGCCCCAACCATCGCCCAGCCAGAAATAACAGCAAGTCGCCAACATAAATCCCCAGGAAGCAGGCGAATACCGCAATTGCGAAATCAAGTCTGCCTTGCGCGACCATCACCCCCGCAGCTATGCAGGTCAGGTCTTCTGTAATCAGCGTCGCGGCAGCCAGCGACAAAACGACGACAAAGGCAGTCAGGCCAATAAACTTCGGCAACGTTTTTGGATCAAACGGTTGCTGAGAAACGAGAACGCGCGACGGGTCTGCCTGGGATTTATTCAATGCGATTCCAGCTTCAACTCTTGCCATAAAATCTGTCAGTAATGGCGCGAGATAATCTTTTTGGTTGAAGACCATGAAATGGTCGAAATCCGAAAGCGCCAATTCGCTTTGCGGAACCAGCCGATGATGTTCGCGGGCAGTTTCAACCGGAACCAGAAAATCGCGATGGCCGTGAACAATCAGCATCGGCTTTTCGAATCTGCTGAGCAAGGCGCGCAAAGGCCGCTGGTCGGAATCATAAAAGTTGCGGCTGTAGGAAACCGATATGTCTCGCATGTGCGAAATCGGTGAGTGAGGAAGCCCTTCGCGCAGCAGCCAGAACAAACCCAACTGCAATCCATGGACGACTTGGTTCAAATGGTAATCGCCGAGCAATTCCATTTCCTGAACGCCGATGCTGGACAGCAACGTGGCTGAGGCGACTCTTTGCGGCGCCAAGTCATAAAGATTCAACAAGACGCCCCCGCCCATGCTGAATCCCACGAAGTGTGCCTGTTCCAGCTTCAGATGATCCAGAAGTTCGATCAAATACTTTGCGTGAGCGCGAAACGAATAATCAGGAAGGTCTCGTGTCGAGGCTCCGAAGCCCGGCAAGTCTGGAACGATCAATCGGTGAGAGTTTTCCAGCAGCGGCGCAATGCGATTGAAATCGCTGGCTTCGCCGGGGCTGCCGTGAATCAACACCATCGGCAATGCAGATTCGCCAATCGCTTCGCGATCCTGGTACACAAACCGGATTTTCTGTTCCAGCCGTTGCTCGCCGTTGATCGCGCTGAGCATCGAGAACCGGCAATTCGAGCAAAGAGCGGATTCCGAAAAATTTTCTGCCGGTTTCCAGCATCGCCAAATATGCGAAGCCAAAAGCAGCGCCAGGTAAACAACCAGAAAACGCCAGCGCCAGCGTCTCCACCACATCCAAAATTTGCCGGACTTTTTCTCCATCAGGGTCTAGGCTCTTTATTCCAGCAAAAAAATTCCGCCGAGAATCATGATTTTCCAGTGATGGATGGCGATGGGTTTGCCATAGGAACGAATTGCAGCTTGATTGCGCTCCACAAACTTCTTGAAAGAACCTTGCGGTCGTCGGCGTGGATGGCGTCTTCGCCATAAAGGATCGTTGCCTGGAATTTCGACATCAACAACAACTTCCAGAAATGCGGCGCGAATTCCATATCCCCCCACCATCCTATCGCCGCGTGAGGTGGTGGTTCGTCCAACGGCGTGTCGTAACTGATGGTCGCATACGAAACCGGATAAGCCGCGCGCGCCGCCGGCTCCAACAACGCCGGGCTGAACGGTAAAACGGTTTCTCCCATGCTGCTGGTTCCTTCCGGGAACAACACAACTCCTGAACCTTCACTCAAGGCTTCATCAATCAAACCGATCACGCGCGAAATGTCCTGGAAATTCTTCCGGTCAATGAAAATAGTGCCGATTCCTTCTGCCAACCAACCCATTCCCGGCCAGGCCGAAATTTCCTTTTTGGCGATGAAGACACAATCCATCCGCGAAGCAATAAGAATGATGTCAATGTAGCTGAGGTGATTGGCGACCAAAAAAAATGGCGGTTGCGGCGGTTCGCCTTCGACAACAATCCGCATGCCCACCAACCAAGCCAACGCACGCGCCCATGAAACCAGAATGAACTGGCGAAACTTTCTGCGTAAGAGGCTTTGGCGCGGAAACAATCGCTTGCCGGTCAACCAGATCATTTGCAACAACAGGGAAACCGTCACAATGGCTGCCAAACGTAACAATGCGCGCAAAATTCTGAATAACACGTGAGCCTTATACTCCAAAAAATAATTTCTGGCTTTGTCTGTCCATTTCAAACAGATCGAACAGCACAAAAAAATCTATGGTTTTGAAAACGCGATCAATCGCTGGCGGCCCACAGACCTTTGCGCCGATTCGCAAATACGACCGAAAGAGCTTGGGCAATCGAACCGGAAACGGACGCTCGACACCAAACACTGCCGGATAACACTCAACCCCGGCTTTCGGCGATACGAAAAACCGGTCGTGCAAATAACCTTCGCGTTCCAGCAATTCCATCGTCAGCTTTCCTTCTTCAGGGTTCTGACTGGTCAATGAACAGCAGCCGAATAAAAATCGTTTACGGTTGAATGCCAGGTACGAAGCCAGCCCTTTCCACAACAAAAACAACACCTGTGTGTTGCGAAACTCTTTGGCGATGCAGGCGCGGCTCAATTCCACCGAATCTTCCAGCAATTCCAGCGGCAATCGAGACAAGTCAAATTCCGTGGCTGAATAAAACCCTACTGCCGCGGCGGCCATTGCACCGGTTTGCAACCTGTAAGTGCCAACGATTCTTTGAGTCGCCGCTTCGACGACGATCAAATGATGACAGGTCGCATCATATTCATCCTGGTCACGTCCGGTCAGAAAAGAAGATTCCAGGCCTTCGCCAAGTTCCAGGTTGAATACCTCGAACCGCAGTTTTAAGACTTCATCAAGTTCCTCCAGCGTTTGTGCAAATCGAACGACATACTTCCCTTCGCGCAATTCGCCCAATTGCTGAAGCGGCAAACTGTCACGAAAGCGCGGATATTCAAGTGTTTCCAGATACGGCAGAGTTTTTGTCGGCATGAGACCTCTCGTTCAATGACTGCGTTGTCATCGCTCTCAATTTCACGACGGCGAAAAGTATAGCTGCCTGCATTACAGGCAGAAAGAATCATCAATCTTTTCTTCGGCTAAAGAAAAACGCTTTTTAACTGTTCCGATTAACACGTCTTATATGCTCTGTCTTCCAGCCTTTATTCCATCTTATTCGGGCCGCAGTGTTGGATTGAAAAGTTTTCGTTCCGAGGGGAAATCACCCTTTGACCGATTATTACTGGCTACTTGAAATTGACCCTGACGGTGTTCGCAGTTACGCCGTCAACAGTCAAGACAACATCTACCTCGCCACGCCCTATCAAGCTGCGCGACAATTGCACGTTGATCTGATCCAGTCCAACGAAATCGCCTTGCAACCCGGCATAAACCACAGGCAGGGCGATTCCGCCGATTGTCAGATTCAGGTTGGAAAGCGAACTGCGAAAACGCCAGCCGGAGCCGAATAACAACAGAAAGACCTGATCCGTGGCAGTTCCTAAATCCGGTCCCAAATCAATCGGCACAGCGACGGGACGATTTTGCACTGGATCGTATCGTGTAACCGATTCGTAACTGAGCGAGCCATCGGCTCTGACACGAAGCGCGACGGCGGCGGCCAGCCCTAAACCGCTGGCGTTGGCTGTGAATACTCCCGGCGCGACCGCCGCAATTTGCATCGTCCCCATTGAAACTTGCCCGCTATTGTTGACGACCGTCACCAAAGCTTCGCCCGTCGTTGCGCCTGGCGGAGCCTGATAATTGATTTGTCCGGGCGAAACGAAAAACAGCGGCGCGAATCTTTCAATTCCGGCGCTGTCACGGACTTTCAACGTCGTTCCACCAAGACTGGTCGGCAGCGGGATGGTGTTGGAGCTAAATATGCCTGTCGCCAGATTTTGACCAAAAGCGGCGGTGATGGATTCACTGGCCAGCGCAGAACGGTTGAAACTGGCGGCGGAAACGCTGGCCACCTGTTCGGCCTGCCTGACCGTCAACGTGCGTCCGGCAATGGCCACCATTCCGGTGCGCGGCCCCGTGCTGGTCAAAGCTGTAAGAACAGCCGATCCGCTGCCGGTATGGAACGGGAATGAATTATCCACGATCCAGCTTGGCGGTTCGGCCACCATCCATTCGCAGCCTGACTGAGTCGTGACTGCGACGCTGCCCAGACCGCCGCTTTGCTGGAACGAAAGATTGTCCGGCGAAATCGAAAAAGTGCAGGCGCTGCCCGGCGTATTCCCTCGCAATGGAATTCCCATGGTTGTTTTCCCTGCGGCATTGCTGGAAAAAATCAACTCGCCCGCCTGTGCGCTGGCGGCGGTTGGCGTAAAGCTGACCGACAGCAGCCTGGTCGTTCCCGGAGCCAGCGTGAAGGGCGCACCGGATGATGTCATGGCGAAATGCGGATTGCTGCTTCTGATTTCGTAAACCGAAAGTGGAGCTGTGCCTGAGTTGCGGCAGGTGACAGTCAGACCTTTGATTGATCCCAAAACCAGATCGCCAAAATTCAACGAAGCCGGAGTGATTTCAATTTCCGGCGAAGTTGAGCCGGCGTCAGTGATGGTGAAGCGATTGAATGGCGGAACGCCGCCCACAGCGCCGTTGGGATTGGTGACAAACATCTGCCGGTCGCCAAGCGGCGCGGTTGACTGGATGTTGATGCGCCGCCGGATTTCAGCGGAACTGATGAAGCCGGGATCGGTCGGCACAACGGCCAGGACTTCTATGCCTGCGCTTGGCGAAAAGCTGATGACCGCGCCGGGCTGGAAAAACGATCCTTCGATTTTCAGTTCCAGATTGGTCGCGCCGCGCGCCGCCGACGCAGGCGTGATCCGGCTGATCGTCGGAGCCGTGCCAACGGTCAGCGTGTCCGAAGCGGTATTGTTGGCCGGATTTGAATCCGGTTCGTTGCCCGCAACGCTGACGGTGTTGGTGATTGTTCCGGCGGCATCCGCGCGGACGATGATCGTCACCGTCGCCGACGCGCTTCTGACGAGACTGCCCAGGTTGCAGGTGACGATGTTGTTTGTTCGCGCGCAGCTTCCCTGTGTGGCAGCAGAGGAAATGAAAGTCACCCCGGCGGGCAGCGTGTCAGTGACAGTGACTCCGCTGGCGTCAGACATTCCGGCATTCCTGACCATAACCGAAAAACTGATGTTCTCACCCGGCAGGACAGTTTGCGGCGTGTGCGTTTTCGTCACTGTCAAATCTGGCGAAACGACCTGTGTGGAAACCGACGCCGAGTTGTTGGCGCTGTTCGGATCAATTTCGTCGCTGGAAACCCGCGCCAGATTGGTGATGGTTCCGGGCTGCGGCGGACGGACGACAATCGTCACCGTCGCCGATGCGCCATTGGCCAGCGCGCCCAAAAAACAACTGACGTTGTCTATGTTGCCCGCGCAGATTCCCTGGCTGGCATTGGCTGAAACCAGCACGGCGTTTTCGGGCAAAGTGTCCTGAACAAAAACTTCCGTGGCTCTGTCCGGCCCATTGTTTCTGACCGTCAGGCGGTAAGTCAGGTTTTGGTTGAAAACCACAGGATCAGGAGTGTCGGTCATCATCACGACCAGGTCGGCCTGGTTGCGTTCAAAGGCAAAAGCTCCGCGCCCGTGCGTGAAGGCGACAATCCTGCCTGTGTGTTCGCTGATTTGAATGTCATTGACAACGATGTTCGGCATACCACGGTCTGGGCCGAAATGTTCCCAGGTCACGCCGGCGTCAATGCTTTTCCAGACGCCCATATCAGTTCCGGCATAAACGATACGCGGGTTTGCCGTATCAATCGCGACGGTATTGTGCGGCAGGTTGATGGGCGGACTGACATTCGTCCAGGCGGGATTCGCCGACCGCGCATTTTCGGTTTTGAAAAGGTGTCCGGGCTGTGCCGGCGTGGCTTCGTCAAAACCGGAAACCGTCACATACAGCACATCCGGGTTGGTCGGGTGAAACGCCAGATCGGTGATCCAGCGGTTGGGGACTCGATTGCCGGCGTCAATGTTGGTCCAATTTGCGCCGCCATTGGCCGTCAGGTTAAGCGTCCCGTTGTTTGCGCCGAATGCGTATACGTTGCAGCCGGCATTTGCCGCAACCGCCAGCGCGGTGATGCTGAAAGGAAAATCCGGGCTGTTGCGTGTCCAACCGGGAGTTGCGGCGCTGAAGAAATTATTGCTTCGCCAAACGTTGTCCGTTCCGGCGATGAAAACGTCGTCATTGTTCGGGCATTTTTCGCAACGCGCGATAAACGGAGCGCGATTGTTGGCCGCGCCGTCATTCCAGTTGTCGTTGATTCCCGATTCGGCAATGGTGACGTTGGTCGCCGCGCCGTCTCTGGTACGGCGAATATCCAGGTTTTGCGCCGAAACCATCCAATGAGTATTCGGGTTGGCGGATGAAAAGACGTTGGCCGAACCGTCTCCGCCAAATACCAAAGACCAGGAGTTGACGCCCGTCCATCGTTCGGTGCCGTTGTCCTGGCTGCCGCCGAGCGCACGGTCTTCGTCCGTGGGATGCAGCGATCCCAGGTAAAACTGCGTGATGCCCAGATTCGTATTGTGATCGGCCCAGGTTTGGCCGCCGTCCGCGCTGCTCCACACGCCGCCGTCATTGCCGACGATCAACCGCCGCACGGCGGGACTTCCGCTCACTTCGATCTTGGAAACAAAAGCGTCCGTGCCCGTTGTGCCCGAAAACGTTTCCTTCAGCGCGCCCCTTGTGGTGGGGAAGTTGGTTGAGTTGGTGTCGCCAGCGACATAAACATTGCGTCCCTCTGCATCCAGTGCCATTCCGCGCAGGGTGTCTTCGCGCGATCCTCCCAGGTAAGTGAAAAAGAGAGTCGCGCTGCCCGCCGCGTTGATTCGCGCCACGAAAGCGTCGCCGCCTCCGGCATAGCCGCCGGGCTGAACCGGATTCGGATTCGGAACCTGAGCCAGGTTGTCTGAGGCTGTGGCGCCCGCTATCAGCGCATTGCCTGAACTATCCACGGCGATTTCACGCCCGCCGTCGCTGCCGCCCGCGCCGTAAAAAGTGGAATAGACCAAATCCCTGCCGTTCGGCGAAAGTTTGGTGATGAAAGCGTCTGTGTTACCGCCGTAAATCGGTTGCAGCGGATTTTGCCGTGGGAAATTGGCGGAACCGGTTGAGCCAATAACGTAAGGGCTGCCCGCCGCATCAACAGCAATGCCCGTTCCGGTTTCATTGCCGCTGCCCCCCAGATAAGTTGACCAGACAAGCGCATGCGCGGCGCTGATGCAGGCGATGAATGCGTCATTCACTCCGCCGCCGAACGTAGTTTGGTAAGCTCCCGCGGTGGTTCTGAAATTATTCGACGAAGTTGCACCGGTGACGTAAGCATTCCCAGCCAAATCCAGCGCGATGCTGTTGGCCAGTTCCCCGCCGCTGCCGCCCAGATAAGTCGAAAAAAGCAGCGAATTGCCGTTCGCGCCGAACCTGGCGACGAAGACATGAACAGGGCCGCCGGGATGGGTTTGAACCGGCGATTGCGTCGGAAAGTTAGTCGAAAAGGTGCGCCCGGTGATCCAGGCCTGTCCCTGGCTGTTCACCGCAATATCAAAAGCCTGATCCAGATCATCGCCGCCCAGGTAGGTGCAAAAGATCAACTCCGAACCTGTGGAATTGAGTTTGGCGACAAAGGCATCGGCCTCCGCGCGTTTGACCGATTGATAAGCGTTTCTGACCGGAAAGTTTGTCGAAATGGTGCTTCCGGTGATGTAGGCGTTTCCTGCCGCGTCAACCGCTATGCTCCGGCCTATGTCTCCGGCTGAACCGCCGATGACCGTGGAATAGATGGCCCGGCTGCCGGTCGGATCGAGCTTGACCACGAAGATGTCTCCACTGGATGCGCTGATCGGCCCGATGGAATTGGTGCGCGGGAATCCGGATGACCGCGTTTCGCCGGTCACGTAAATGTTGCCGGCGGAATCCACCGCGGCGGCATGCGCCACATCAAAATCCGTCCCGCCCAGATAGGTGGAATAAGCCAGCGCCGGGGCAACCGCCATCGTCTGGTGGTTGAGCGCGGCGGAGGCGGACGGCGGCGGAGTCCAGGCCATTGTGTGCTGGTCAACGTGAATGGCGTTATCCGGTTTGTTGTCGAGTTGTTCCCAAACCAAAGGCCTGGCGTTGGTGTCCGAACATTTCCACAAATGAACGCCGCCGACGTAAAGCACATTTGGATTGTTCGTGTCCACAATCAATTCGTGGTCATAAAACCACTGCCTTTCCGTCATCATGCTGCCCAGCGGAGTCAGTTCCACCCAGACGGGCGGCGTCGCCCAGGCGTCTTCGGTTTTCCAAATGCCCAGCAATTGGTTGTCGTTTGCAGAATTGTTCGCGGCGTCCTGAACGCTGACGTAAAGCGCTTTCGGGTTGGAAGGCGCCAGGGCGAGTTCAATGCGCCCGGCTCCTCCAGCCTTTGTGCGCCAGGGGCCGTCAATGAAAGTCCAGTTGCTTCCGGCATTGATCGAACGATAAATGCCGTTGTTGACGTCGCCGGAAAAACTGCCCAGCGCCGCGTATTGGCGGCGGAAATCGGTCGGGTCGGTTTCCAGATCAGTCGCCCAGTGGTTATCGCCCAGGGTTCTGACCCAGTTCTCTCCGCCGTCCGTGGATTTGAACACGCCGCCCACAGGCGCGGCTGGCGATGTCTGGCCTTTCTGATTGTTAATCCTGATGACGGCGGCCAGCAGCGTATTGGTGTCGTTGGGATCAATGCGCAGGTCGCTGAACGATAAGCCTCGGAAATGATTCGCAGCCAGCAGTTGCCATGCGCCGCCGCCATTCACGGATTTCAACAGACCGGCTCCGGCATACGGGCTGCTGCCGCCGAAAACGGCTTCGCCCGTGCCGGCGTAAATGATCTGCGGATTTTTGGGATCAAAAGCGATTGCGCCGATGGAAAGCGAAGTCTGATTGTCCGTCAGCGGCGTCCATGTTGCGCCCGCATCGCGCGTTTCCCAGACGCCGCCCTGCGCCGCGCCAATCAGCCAGCGGTTCGGATTCGCCGGATCAACCGCAATATCGGAAACGCGCCCGCTGACCGCGCGTCGTTGAGCGGGATCGGCCAATTGGCCGTTCAGAATCGGCGCGGGACCAATGTTCACCCAGCGTCCAGGACTCTGCTGCAATCCCTGCTGTTTGAAACTTCCATTCTTTTGCGGCAGGTCGCGCCAGCGTTGCAGTCGCCGCCAGCCAAGCTCCAGCGCGTCATCGGGAATTTCCTTGCTCGGATACGCGCGCTGTTCATACGCCCATTCCCAGCGTTTGTGTGGCTTGCCTTCACTCATCGAGCGTCTGTCTTGCGGTTGCTGAGAAACGACGACCATCGCCAGGGAAAACAGAACCGCACTGACAGCGGCAAACGGTGCGAGTCGTTTTGGGAAAAACATATTGCCTCCGGTGCAACAGTCAAAATCTCTTTGGGCTGTACAACGCCTGGTGCCTCGATTTCGTGGCCGCAAACCGGGCAATCAACGCGCATTACATTGAAATCGAAACTGCGCCGGCGCCGGCGCGTGAAGGTGATTTTGACCTTGCGCTTACGTTTCATAGAGTTTTGCTCCGGTTATAATTGCCGCGCTGTTACGGTACAGGGAGCGGTAGCGCCTGGACATTTCTAGACAATCAGGTCGCTATCTCTCCCTGTACCTCACCAATGATCCGAAGTAACGAACGAAAGACGAAAATCTTCCGAACTCTTTCGGAATAACCCGCAAGGTGTGGCGATGACCGTACCGATCAGACCGATTTATCGGATTGGAGAGATTGAGGTTGACTCTGATCTTTGCTGTATCCGGCGCGATGGCGTAGAGCAGCATCTCCGCCCACAGGTTTTTCAGGTTCTGTTGTATTTACTGGATCATCGCCAACGACTGGTCAGCAAAGAAGAGTTGATGGAAAACGTCTGGCAAGGCTCGGCAGTGACAGACGATGCGCTGGTGCAGTGCGTCGTTGATCTGCGCAAAGCTCTGGGCGACGACTCGCGTCAACCCCGCTTCGTCAAAACCATTCCCAAAACCGGTTACTGCTTCATCGCCGAGGTGGAGGTAGTTCGACCAATTAACGATAAAGCGGTCAAGGCACGCACAGTGTTGGAATTTGAAGAAACGACCTCAGTCGAGGTCGAAGTCGAAGAAGAGATTGGCGGCGACGATGTGCGGCTGCTTTCTGATTCCAACCTTGAGCAAAGCGACCTTGAGCAAAAAGGCCTGATGCCAGCGCGCCGCTTTTTGCGCAGCAATGTTTCGCGCACAGCAACTGTATTTGCCGGATTTGTAGTGCTGGCGCTGCTGACGCTGGCGCGAAATTTCCACCCGGCGGCAGAAGTCACTCCGCCGCTGTTACCCGGCAAACGACCTGTGGCCGTGCTCCACTTTGAAAACCGTTCCGGCGATGAGGAACTTGATTGGTTGCGCGAAGGTCTGGCCGACATGCTCACCACCAACCTGTCGCGCTCCAAATCACTCAGCGTACTCAGCCGCCAGCAGCTTCATCTGTTGCTTGAACGCATGGGGCGTGAAGACGCAAACCGACTCCGATTGGATGAAGCGCAGGAAATCGCTCGGCGCGCTCGCGCAGAGGCTTTGGTGATGGGCAGCTTCGTTCGACTGGGCAGTCAGACACGGATTGACGCCTCGCTACATGATGCGCACACCGGCCAATTGATCGCTGCTGAAAGTCTGGTCGCTGACAATGCAGAGCAGATTCTGGCGCAGATTGATCTGCTTTCGATAAAACTGGCCAGGCATCTCGGATCGGGTGTTACCGAGTCGGAAAACGTCCCAGCGCTGGCCGATGTCATGACGAACAATTTGGAAGCCTATCGTTACTATTCGCTGGCGTTGGAACAGTTGCGGTCATACCACACGATCGAAGCCATCGGCTTGCTGGAAAAAGCCGTCGCACTCGACCCCGAATTTGCGATGGCTTACGCGCGCATCGGTTACGCCTACGCCATGATCCGCGTCGGCGATGCGGAAAAAGCCCGACCTTACTTGGAACGCGCCTTCCGGCTTTCGCATCGTTTGACGCAAAAAGACAAACTATACGTCATGGCCTGGTATGCCAAACCCGATCATCTGGAGGTGATTCGAGCTTATCGTGAAATCGTCGCCCAGTATCCGCAGGAAATAGAAGCCTGGTGGCGGCTAGGTATTGAACTGCAATATCAGGGACGTTCGGAAGAAGCGATTGAGGCGTTGAAAAACGGACTGGTGATGGCCCCTGAATCCGAAGAGCTTTACAACCAGCTCGGCAATTATTACGCCGGGCTGGGACGGCTGTCGGAAGCGATAACGGCGCATCGGCGCTATGTCGAACTTGCTCCGAACGAAGCCAACGCGCACGACTCGCTGGCTATGACTTACAACGAAGCCGGACGTTATGACGAAGCGATTGCCGAACTCAATCGGGCGCTGGCACTCAAACCGTATTTCCACTTCGCTTACCTGCACTTGGGCGATTCTTATTTTGGCCAGGGACGTTACAGATTGGCAGAGCAGCAATACCGGCAGTATCAGAAGCTTGCGCCTTCCGTATGGGACAAAGCAGTAAGCTGGCAGCGGCTGACTCGATTGCACTGGCGCAAAGGCGATCTGGCGCGGGCAACGGCGATGGCGCGAGAAACCTGGAAGCTCAAATACGAATTCGGCGACAACATGTACCTCGCTCTGGCACGCGGCGATCTGCAATCAGCCGAAAGGTTCAAGGAAATACTCTTCGCCGCCGTGCCCGCAACCGATCCACAAGGCAAAGCCTGGACAATTCCTCAACCTTATTATCATCGCGGCTATTACGCACTGAAGCATGGTCGGACAGATGAAGCAATCGAATACCTGAACAAAGCACGGCGTTCAACACCGGTCTTTTTCTGGTACGAAGACCTGGGACCGGATGCGCTGGCCAACGCTTATCTGGAACTGGGCCGTCTGGATGAAGCGATTGAAGAATACGAACGATTGCTGAACTTGAATCCAAACTGGGCGTGGGCACGATTTGGCGTTGGCCAGGCTTATGAACGCAAAGGCGATACCAAACGCGCGAGCGCTGCTTATAAGCGATTTCTCCAAATTTGGAATAATGCCGATCAGGAAATTCCTGAAGTGGTATATGCAATCACCAGACTGTCTGAATAAAGATGATTAACAGCATCTTTCAGCGTAAGGCAGTCAACGTTTCATTGCTCCGCCAATTCGAATTGCCAGTTCGTTTGACGCCACGGATTTCAACCTGACGTTGTAACTTCCTGTCGGTAGAGCGAAGTTGATCTTGTATGTCAGCCGGATCGAACCGCCTTGCTCGATGCGTTTCGTTGCCTGTGATTCATCGGCCTGGGGCAACAGCGTGATTTCTTTTGCGCCTTTTGCCGTTCCCTGTATCGCCAGCGAAAAAGCGACAACGCCGACTTCGTATGCGCTGTCAGCTTCGCCAGAATCGGCGGGGTATTCAATGACGGCTTCAATCACCGCGTCCTGGCTTTTGGCATAGATCGTTTTTGGCGAAGTCAGCGTCGCTTTCAATCCCGCCAGGTCTGTTTTCAGCTTTGTCGCCACTGTTGGAGATTTGGCTTTGGCCATGTTTCGATAACCTTCGAACTCGGTGCGCCGTTCCCAGACTCGCTCATCCCAATCGTCGCCTATGCGATCAAAGAGAATTTTCGCCACTTTGAATTGTTGTGCTTTGGAAGCGAGCAACGCCATTTCATTCAAACGAAATTTGCTGGTTCCGTATCTGGCTTCAATCTCTTTGTATCCGTCCCAGATTTTCTGTCCCCAGATGTTGTTATCCGTAAAGAAATCAGCGCGGCCATCTGGTTTGACGTAACGGGCGCGAACGAAGGACACGATCATGTAATAGGTGATGTCGCCTTCAGCCGTGCCGACTTTTTCGGCGACAGTTTTGATAGAGTTTTCGGCAAAAGCTTCCCACTGGCCTTTGACGCCATGATTTTGAACCATCAGGTCAAAGGCTTTGAGTTGGTAAAAATAGTAATAGTTCGGTTCCAGCGCTTCGGCTTTGGCAAAAATGTCGTTGTATCGGGTCCAGTCATCGAACGCGCGCCCTTGTTCCATCGCCAGTTTGACGTAATAAAAATGCGGGCACAGCGAAGGAAGTTTCGCTCCCGGATCGCGGCGGATTTCGCCTTTGACTTCTTTGGCCAGATTGACGAAAAAGTTTTTCGTGTCGAAATCCAGAGCGATATGCGCCTGCTTCAATCGTTTCTGATATTCCTTGCCGCCGACATCCTTGTCGAATTCGCGCCAATCACGATCCGAAGTTCGCGCCAGCTTGGCGTACTCGACCCAACTGTTGGCGGACGCGATACGCGCTGTTTGCGATTTCGGCGCGGCTTTGATCCATTTTTCAAAATTCTCCAGATGAGCTTTCCATTGCGGCTCGGTCGCCGTTGCGCTCAGATTCGGCCTGGCCAATGAGTGGTAAAAAACGAAGAGCTTCCAATCACCACCGGGAAATCGCTGTTTGCCTTCCCTGACTTGATCCGCGACGGCATCCAACGCCGCGAAGTTCCTTTGCTGAAAATTCTCCCGGACTTCAGCGACAAACTCTTCCTGAGTTTGCCTGGATGTCGAAACAGATTGCGCGAGTGTGGCGAACACGAAAATCGAAATGGTCAGAAAACCAACTGCGAAACGGGCAAGAAATCGTGGCTGCATAATTTGCTCCTTAGCTGAACATTGTTGTGTCAATCGGATTTTTTTCTGGCTACAAAACGAGTATAGGCCATTCATCGGAAGATAACACTTCTCTCTGCGAGTCGTTTTCACAACCGAAATTTTAACAAGACATTTCGCCTGCCTCATACGCGACCGCGCCGTCAGCATTCAGGTTCTCTTTGAAAAGCCTGATGCGACGGCGCGGCCAATCGCTTGTTGAATTCTGGTTCTATCAGCTTTCAGTCGCCGAACTCAGTCATTTGATCTTCAATGTCACGGCGTTGGCTTTCTGGTCATCTACCATCAGCGTCACCGTGACTTCGCCCTTTCCAGCCAATTCACGTGGCAACCGCACATTGACCTGATCCAGGCCTTCAAAATCAGGCTGCGCGCCGAGATACAACAATTCCGCAGGAATGTCGCCGATTTTGACATCCGACAACGTCGGATCGCCTTTTCGCAGCCCCGTTCCAAAAAACACCAGGAACACCTGATCGCCTGCCGCTCCCATATCTATCTCCTTCGGGACGTATTTGTTTTGCTCAGGGTCAAAGCGCGCCGTAGATTCAAAATGAATCGAACCGTCTTCGCCCAACCTCAACACCACACCCGCCGGAGCGCCAAGTCCGTCAGCATTCGCCGTCAACAATCCGGGCGCAAAATCGAGCGTCTGCGCCTGCTCTGTCGCCTGTACGCCATTGGCATTGCGCACCGTTACGGTTGCGTAGCCGGATGCAGTCCCAGATGGAACCAGATAATTGACTTGATTCGGCGACACGAAAAAGAGCGGCGCAAAGCGTTCAACTCCCAACTTGTCAGTGATCTTGACCGTCGTTCCGGCCAGTTCGGTCGGCAAAGGAAGTTGCGTGGCGATTTCAGTAGTCAACGCCAAATTTGTTCCGAACGCAGCAACCATTGCCTCTTCCGCCAATCCGGCGCGCCTGTAACTGGCCGCCGAAACACTGGTCAGTTCATTCCCGCTGACGGGCGGAGCGATTTCGCGTACCAACCGCGAAGCCCATGGACACCACACAAGTCCGGGAAGAAATGCGCCTCCCGCTTCGTCCAGATGTGTTTCAACATACGCTATGCTTCCGTCACAGACTTCGATGGCCGAATCGAAAAAGTCTATGGACTGCGGGTCGAAGTGAAATCCCCACGGAGCGTTGTAACTGGCCGATTGTTTGATGATTGTGCCCTGCACCTGATACGGACTGGTGACAGCGCCGCTCAACAGATTGCGCGCGTGTTGAATCTTCGCCGGGTCGGTCAGCTTGATGACGAATTCGTCATTGCGCGGCGGCACGTTGAGCACGAAATACGCTTCCGCCTGATTGATCTGAGCGGTTGCTGGTTGAGCTACAGGCAAAGCAGTTATTCCGCCCAACAAGGCCAGCAGAACAATTGCAAGCGACAAAATACGGTTGAAAAGCCGGTGATTTCCGGCAGCATTTGATGTAGTCATAACTCCCTCTCTTCTCTGCAAAAAAAATCATTGGGGCAGATTCTCAACCTGCCCGGTAACGCTGGGACAGATTGGGGAGCTGCCCCAAACCGTTTCTTTGTTTTTCAGACAGTCACGGAATGATTCGACAACTTGCCGTTCCCCAAAATCATTCGTGACAGGATTTTCCACGACACTACAGTTACACAGGTTCGACAGCGCCGCTCAGCGCTTCCTGTTTCAAAGAAACAGGCCTGACAGAGGTTTTCAGCGCGGTGCGAAGCTCCAACCAATGGTTGATGATGTCGGCAATAAGAATGGACATCGCCAGACAAGACCAGATGACGGCCTGCACAATTTCGACACCCAGCGTTTCCCATCCGGTAACGCCAAGAATAAACCTCACTTCGAGAAAGACCAGCGCGACCGCATAACTGCGAATCATCCAATGACGATGCTGTGTGATTTTTCGTTTGATGGCGAATGCCAGAGCGACCAACGTTGTGCCCATCAACATCACTGCGTCTACCACTGCCAGCACCGTGAACGAACGCGGCATCCCCTGGCTTTCCTGTTTGTATTGAACGTAAGCGCCCAGCGGAGCAAGGATCAACGCTCCAACGACGTACAACCGCCCGACAATGCGATGCAATCCGGTAAATCGCTGGCGCAAACGATCCGAAAATTGCAGCGGCGCAAGCAACATCACCGGAACGCCGGCCAAACCATGCACCAGCAACCACCACTTGTAAGATTCGTACCGTTGCCAGGCCGGATGATCGGCTTCGACCAGAAACCGTTCGTTATGAAACAGAACGTAAACCAACATGATCGCAATCATGGTAAAGATGGCGTGTTTTGCACTGAACCTGGTTTTCATCAAAATCTCCTCTCCTGTTTGATCTGTGACGATATTCTTTACCGCTTGAATATATTTCTTCGATGAAAAAGAGCGTTGCCCGCTTGTCCTGTACAGGCGTTTGCCCATTACGGCTGAAGTTTCTGGTTTGTTGCATACGAAGTCACAAAAACTTTCTTTTCCAGTTTTTTTTTGCCGCATCAAGTCCTGGCTCTCAATTTTTATGCCTCAAAACCGTTGGATGAATTCGCCCGAAATTGAAATCGTTTTTGCAAAATTGACTCCCGTCAGGATGGCTCGTATGGTATGCCGCGCATCTTGCAATCATTCTTGGAAATGTTATGAAACCTGCTGTGGGCAATACTGAAGACAGCAGTTACGAATGGAAATTCACCAACTCACCACAGGAGAAATCACAATGACAAAACGTTTGATGGCATCAGCAATTTTGGCTCTGGCAGCGCTTGTATTTACGGCGTGCTCAGAAACCGCCAAAGTGGAACCCAAATTGGAATCCGCGGCTTCGCCGAGCGCGACACCAGCGGTTCCTGAAACCAAAATCGTTCGACTCGATCCGGCGTTCGATAAATTGGTTCCGGCAGACGCCAAAGTTGAAAAGCTGGCCGAAGGTTATGTCTGGACGGAAGGCCCCGTTTGGAATGTAAAAGAAAACTTTTTGCTGTTTTCCAATATACCCGGCAACGAAATCATCAAATGGCAGGAAGGCACAGGAGCCAGTCAATTCCTGCATCCTGCCGGGTACAGCGGCAAAGAGCAGTTTATGGGCAAAGAGCCAGGCACCAATGGATTGACTTACGACGCGCAAGGCAGATTGGTCATGTGTCAGCACGGTGATCGTCAAGTCGCACGGCTTGAAGCCGGCATCAAAATTATCGTGTTAGCGGACAAATACGAAGGCAAGCGATTCAACAGCCCTAACGATCTGGTTTATCACTCCAATGGCGCGTTGTATTTCACCGATCCTCCGTATGGATTGCCCAAAGGTGCGAACGATCCTGCACGCGAACTGGATTTTTGCGGTGTGTACCGGTTGGGCAAGGATGGAAAAGTCACGTTACTGACCAAAGAAATCACGCGCCCCAATGGCATCGCGCTGTCGCCGGATGAAAAGAAACTGTATGTCGCTTCTTCCGATCCAGACAAAGCCATCTGGATGGTCTATGACGTGAAACCGGATGGAACGCTGGAAAATGGCAAAGTCTTTTTTGACGCGACAGCCTGGGCCAAAGAAAAACGTCCTGGATTGCCGGACGGCTTGAAAGTAGACAGCAGCGGCAATGTATTCGCCACTGGTCCGGGCGGCGTTCTGGTCTTTTCGCCCGAAGGCAAGCATCTGGGCACGTTCGATACTGGCGTGCCGACAGCCAATTGCGCATTTGGCAATGATGGTTCGACGCTCTACATCACGGCGAACACTGCATTGCTGCGCGTCAAGCTGACCACCAAAGGCAAAGGCTTTTGAACTTCATTCTCATTCATCGGGGCGGATGTTCAACCTGTCCGCTCCGATGAACGCGCTTTCCTTCAGTCCAGCCTCATTCGTGATGAAATCAAACCTTGCAAGTCAAAATCCGAAAACATACACTCTGCCCGCCTCGTAGAAAGCTCCGTCCCCCGACCGTTCTTTTTCCAACTTCCCTCAATCCTGAAAGATTCCATTCAAACTGCCATCTGGAGGCTCATGATGACAACAAAAACTTTTCTTCGCGTAGCTCAGGGAACGGCTCTACTGTTGGCGCTCCTTGCTTTGGTTTCACCAGCGCACGCTCAATTCGACAAACTCAAAAAGAAAATTCCCGGCCTGGGCGGCAGCAGCGAGATTGACAACATCCTCAGTCAAATGGACGGAGCGCGCGTGAAATCGGCTTATGCGCGCGTTACGCTCAGTCTGGCCGACGACATCATTCGCCGACAGGCGTTGCGAAACTCCACCAAAAAATCCACACAAAGCCAGATCGAAAAAGACCAGAAGGAAATCGAAGCTCTGGATCGTTCGATTGTCGAAAAGAAAAAGCTGCTGGCCGAACTCGGCAAACAAACCAACGGCGGCAAATACGACGAAAAGACTTCGCAGCAGGTCGAAAAGCAGGTGCAGGCCGATGAACAACAACGCGCCGAAAAGCGCGCGATGGTGGATCAGGAAATCGCCGACAAGCAAGCACGCGAAAAGGAACTGAGCAAGCAGGATAAAGAAAATTACGGCAAGCTGGCCAAGCTGCTGTACGGCGCAGCCAAACAGGAACAGGATGCCATCGAAACCGCAAAAGACGTCAAACCGCGCGCCGAATCCGCCGCGGCAAACACCAAAAACAGCCCGACCAATCTGATTTCCACGCAACCCAAAAAACTCAATGACGGATTGAAAGGCTTGGGAGAAATCATTTCCGAAGGCCCGCAGCATGCGGCGACGTTGATGTCCGTCGCCAACCACCTGGCCAAGATCGGCGGCGTTGACCTGACCGATCCAAAGTTCAAACCCACTGTCGTTACAGACGAAGATGAAATCCCTACCGATTGGTAAACATTTGATAAAGCGAAAATCATGCGTAAACAACTTTTGATGATGGCTTCCCTGCTTGCGCTGGCGACGTTGACCGCCAACGCTCAAACCTTGCCGGAATCGCCGACGCTGGGCGTTCGTTATTTTCGACTCAGTTCTGCGGTGGATGCGGAATACAAAGGCGACGCTAAAGCCCTGGCCAGCAGCTTGCGCATCGCGCTCGACAACAGCAAAGGCTTCAAACAAATCGTCACGCTGGACGATGAACAGGTTGAACAACTGACCAAACTCATCGCCGATTCCAAAAAAGGCGCGTTCAATCGCCAACTGCCGGGCAATCTGGCCGAACCGCCGGACGCTTATGTTTTTCCAGAATTACTACGCGCAGGTGCGGTCGAACGAGATCAGTTCGCCCGCATCGAAGTTACCTACACTGTCGAACTGGGCGCGGCGGCGGTTGATCCGTTGACACGCGCCATTTTATTCAGCGACAAAGTGACGATCAGCGAAAAACGATTCAAAACGGACACGCGCGGCGGCGCCAAAAACGTTTACGAAGATCTAGTCTCGAAAGCCGTTGATCGGTTGTCGGCCAAGCTGGCAGCGTTCTTTTTGAAACGAGGCCGCATCTTGCGCGTGGCCGAAGACAACCAAACCATCTACATCAATCTGGGAACGCGGCACGGCATCAAAGCGGGCGACCGATTCACCGTTCATCAAGTGGAACGCGAAGGCGCGCAAGCCGCTGGCGATGCCGCTGAAGAAGAAGGCTTGGCCGAATTCGATCTGGACGCCAAAGCCACCATCGAAATCACCGAAGTCCGCGAAACTGCCGCCAAAGCCAAGCTCACCGGCACCGGCAAAGGCGTTCAAAAAGGCGACGCTGTGCGCTGGGTAAAACCTCAATGAAAACTGCGATGAATCAACCAAGAATGATGTTTACGTTTGCCGCCATCTGCCTGCTGGCAAGTGTCGCCCTGGCGCAAACGCAGCGCCGTCCGATTCGCATCTTCCTGAATGTCGCCGAAACGAATCTGGACAAACCGTCCACCGTGGCGACGAATACGCTTTCCGAAAAGCTGGCGGCGGCCGGATTTCGCGTGACGACCAAAAAGAGCGAAGCCGCGTTGGTCATCGAAGGAACGTTCAATTCGCGTTTGACGGCTGTCACCGATGACGTCAAACGCGAAGGCGGCGTCAACGCCGAAGCGTCGGCTTCGCTGCGTTTGCTGGCTGGCAATGACGTGATCGCCACCAGTGTGGAGCGTTCCGCGCCTGGCGATTGGGGCGTTCAGGCGGAACGAGTCGGCGAAGATCGTTTGATCGAAGTCGCCGGTCGCGTCGCCAACGAACTGTTCGCAGGCGATTTTGTGCAGGAAGTCAGCGGAAAAGTGGAACCGACAACGACCGCCAGGCCGGATTCAAAACCCGCCGTTTCACGTCCAGCGCCACGCAAATCCGCCGCGCCGAAACGCGGCGTCAGTTTTCTGGAAGTCGTCAAGCTGGTGGAAAATTACACGCCCGAAGATCGAATTGTCGGCGCGTTGCAAAGATACGGCATCAAGTTCAAACCGCGCGAATCGGCGCTCAGCCAGCTTCGCGCGCTGGGCGCTTCGGAAACCGTCATCAACGCAATCAAATCGTCGAACGTCGTTTAACCCTGCATTTCTATGGTCGGAAAAATCATCGGCAATTACCTGATTTCCAGCGAACTGGCGCAAGGTGGAATGGGAGCAGTGTATCGCGGTCGTCACCAAACGTTGCCGCGCGAAGTCGTAGTCAAATCCATTCTGCTGTCTTCGTTTCCGCCACAGGCGCAGGAACAACTCAAGGCGCGATTCGTGCGCGAAGCTCTCATTCAATCCCAACTCGATCATCCGAACATCGTCCGCGTGTACGAGTTTTTCACTTCGCCGGAAAATTATTATCTGGTGATGGAATTCGTGAATGGCATGAGTTTGCGCGATCTGCTCAAACGACAAGGCGCGCTCGCTCCGAATCAGGCGGTGGCGATTTTCAAACAGGCGCTGGCGGCGTTGGATTACGCGCACAATTTCAGTTACGTGGATGAATCCGGTCGCCCGCTGAAAGGCATCATTCACCGCGACATCAAACCGGCGAACTTGTTATTGGACGGTATGGCGCGTCTCAAGATCACTGATTTCGGCATCGTCAAACTGGCCGGCGAACGCAGCATGACACGCACTGGATTCAATCCCGGCACGGTGGAATATATGTCGCCGGAACAGATTCGCGGACTGGAAGTGGATGCGCGTTCGGATTTGTACAGCCTGGGCGTGTCGTTTTACGAAGCCCTGGCCGGACGTTTGCCATTTCCTTATTCGGAAACTGGTTCGGAATACGAAGTGCTGCGCGGTCACATGGAACTTTCGCCGCCGCCGCTCGCGCAGTTGGCGCCGCAAGCGCCAAAAGCGCTGGCAGCCGTAGTGATGCGTTCGTTGGCCAAAGCTCCTGAAGCGCGATTCGCCTCGGCGGCGGAATTTCTGGATGCGCTGCTCGAATACGAACGCCCGAACGCAGCCAACCAACAACCCGGCGTCGCTATTTCCGAAAACGCGCTCACGCATTCGATGACGGAAGTGCTGGAATCTACGACGCAGCCCGCACCGCTGACCACTGAAGTGCTCCCGGCAGAACCCACGCATCCCAACGTCAAACGACAGCCGATGGCGACTGCGCCCGCCAAACCGGCAGCGCCCGATCAATTTCAGACGACTGTCACTCCCAAATCATCGCCGCAATCTGCGCATCAAGCCGTATCCGCACGCCGTAACTTATCAGCCGGATTGATTGTCGTTGGCGCAGTTTTGCTCTGCGTATTGGCTGTTGCTGGCGCGTATTTTCTATGGTCGCGGACTTCGCCTTCGTCAGAAACACCTGTCACGACGGCTTCGCCTGCAAGTTCGACGGTTCCAGTTGCCGTACAGGAAGATGAACATCTCAAACCAATACGCGAACTGGAACAGCAGGAACGATATGCGGAGGCGATCAAACTCTACGCCGATTACCTGCAAACCAACCTGCAAGCAACGGACGCTATTCAAATCTCTGCTCGCTTGGCAGAACTGAAAAAACTGCAAGGTTTGTTGACCGTCGCCGATCTGGAACTGAGCAAGCAGGATTATGAAGCGGCGCGACGTGATTATTCCGAAGCTCTGAAGCTGCGCCCGGAATCGAAACGCGCCCAAGCCGGTTTGACCGAAGCCGAAGCCGGGTTGCGATAAGTCTGCCGCGCTGCCTGTCGAACGCCAATCCTCACTTCACCTGGCACACGAGTTGGCGTAAGCTCCGCCTGCGGTAAATCGTCACAGGACTTATCAACTCAACACCATGTTTAATTCCACGCAGCCCAACCAGGCGCGCATTGCAATTTTCTGTTTGCTGATTTCGTTCGCAGCATTGGCGAACGTCGCCAATTTGTCGGCGCGCGCAGTTCAAACCAAATCCAATTACGCTCAAAAGATCGAACCGCTGTTGCTGGAAAAGTGCGTTGCTTGCCACAACCACACCACACGCAAAGGCGATTTGAATTTGGAAACTTACGAAGCCTTGATGGCCGGAGGAAAACGCGGAGCGGCAATCGTTCCCGGCAAAAGCAAGGAAAGCCTGCTGGTCAAAATGATCGAAGGGACGGTCAAACCGCGCATGCCGCTTGGCGATGAATTAAGCTCAGACGAAATCCGCCTCCTGAAAACGTGGATTGACGCCGGAGCGCAAGGCACTGACAAAGCCACTGCCAAACCTGACACATCGCCGATTGCATCCATAGCGTCGTTGCCCACTATCAAACCAGCCAAAGATGTAACCGCTGCCGTCAGCGCTGTCGCCTTTCATCCAGCCGGTTCGTTGATCGCGCTTGGCAGGTATCAATTGGTTGAATTGCGCGATGCCAAAACCGCCAAAACCATTGCGCCAATTTCCGGCTTCGTCAATCAGGTTCGCGCGTTGGCGTTCAGCGCCGATGGCAGGCTGTTGGCTGCGGCAGGTGGCAATCCGGCGCAATTCGGCGAACTGAAAATCTGGGACGTTGCCCAACGGCGGGAAATCCACACAATTCGCGGTCATCGAGACAACATCTTTTCCGTCGCGTTTAGCTCCAACGGAAAACTGCTGGCTACGTGCAGTTACGACAAACTGATCAAGTTGTGGGATGTCGCCACCGGAACGGAATTGAAAACGCTCAAAGACCACACTGATGCCGTCTTCGCCGTGGCCTTCAGTCCTGACGGAAAGCTGCTGGCATCGGCTTCGGCAGATCGCACCGTGAAGATTTGGGACGTGGCGACAGGCGTGCGGCTGTACACGTTCAGCGATGCGCTGGACGCCATAAACACGATTGCCTTTCATCCATCTGGCAAGCTGCTGGCCGGAGCCGGAGCCGACCGCATCATTCGCATCTGGCGCATTTGGGAAATTGGCGCGACCGAAGGCCGACAAGTGAAATCCCTGATCGCGCACGAGGACGCCATCAATGTCATTGCCTACTCTTCCGACGGCAAAATGCTGGCGACTGCCGGAGCCGACAAATCACTCAAGCTGTGGGATGCGGAAAAACTCGAAGAGCTTCATTCGGCGGAACGACAATCCGACTGGATTTTTTCGCTTTCCTTCAGCCCTGACGGCAAACGATTGGCAGTTGGACGGTATGACGGTTCGATTGGATTTTATGATCCGGCAACAGGAAAGAGTCTTCCTGTAAAGTGACGAAAATTTCGACAGGATTTTGCGATGAAAAAACTATTCTGGCTTTTGTTCACATTGATGAGCGCTGCAACAGTTCAAGCGCAGGTGGCACAACCTTACATCACCACGACTTCGCCTATGGGCGGCAAACGCGGTTCGACCGTCACGCTCACAGTGGACGGATACAACCTGACCAACGCCAGCGAAGTCTTGTGGAGCAAGCCCGGCATCGCGTCCCGCATCGCGCTCAATTCCGAACTGGTGCGCGAGCCGCACACTCGCCCAAGCCCGACCGCCATTCTGATCGTGGACAAATCTACCAAGCATCGTCTGACCATCGAAGCCAGCATCTCCGAAGAAGCTATTCCGGGAATTTACAGCTTTCGCATTCGCACGCCGCTGGGCACGACGAACGCAGGACGAATCATTGTCGGCGCATTGCCGGAAATTCGAGAACGCGAAACCGGCCAGGGCGAACCGCAAACCATCAATCTGCCCGTGACCGTTGTCGGCGAATTGCAACGTCGCGGCGACAGCGATGAATTCAAATTTGCCGCCAAAGCTGGCCAGACGATTGTTTTTGAAGTCGTCGCTTCGATGCTGAATTCGCGGCTGGATTCGGTGTTGACTTTGTTCGACGAACAGGGCGCGCATCTAGCAACCAATAACGACAATGGAACCAGCAAGGATTCGCTGCTTGGTTACACTTTCAAACGCGACGGCCATTACTTCATTCGTATCAGCGATCTGGAACGCCAGGGACAGATGAATCAATACGGTTACCGGTTGAATATCGGCGAACTGACATATCTGACACATGCTTTTCCGCTTGGCGTTCAAGCCGACACGCGCACCGAAATTGCCGCCTTCGGTTTCAACCTGCCGGACAAAAAAGCTCTGGTCTTGCCGCAAAAGAAAACCGGTTGGAACGATTCGACAGCGTTGATGCTGTCTTCCGCCAAAGGCGATTCTTCGAATACGCTGCGAATGGCCATTGGCTCGCATCCTGAAGTGATGGAGCAGAATCAACCGACATCCGTAACTTCTCCACAATCGGTCAACTGGCCAGTCACAATCAACGGACGAATCTGGAACGAAGCCAATCGTCCCATCAACCCATCACCCGCTCACCCCGTCGCCGATTACTACCGCTTCAGGGCGCGCAAAGGACAGCAACTCATTCTGGAAGTCGGCGCGCAGCGATTCGGGTCGCCGCTGGATTCGGTGATTGAAGTGCTGGACGCCAAAGGCAATCCGATTCCGCGCGTGTTGGCGCGCTGTCTGCTGGAAACGCAAATGACGTTGAACGACCGCGATTCGGCTTCGCGCGGATTTCGCATCACGCATTGGAACGGCATTTTCGTCAACGATATGTTGATGGCTGGCAACGAATTGGTGCAGGTGGACGTGTTGCCGAAAACGCCCGACGAAGACATTTTCTTCAAGAGTTTTCAGGGACAAAGGCTTACCTACGAAGGCACAACCCCCGAAGCGCATGCCAACGGTTCGACTGTTTACAAAGTTTCGCTGCACGCGCCCGGCACGAAATTGCCGACGAATGGTTTGCCCGTGGTGACGTTTTTCAATCGCAATGACGATGGCGGCCCTATGTACGGCAAAGATTCCAAGCTGCATTTCACCGCTCCCGAAAACGGCGAATACATCGCCAAAATCAGCGACGTGCGCGGCCAGCACGGCGAACGTTACGCATACCGATTGACGATTCACGAACCGGAGCCGGATTTTGTGCTGTTCGCCGATCCTGAAAATCCGAATGTTCCCGCCGGGTCAGCATCGCCGATTACCGTGACGGCTTATCGCAACGACGGCTTTGACGGAGACATCACCGTCAAATTGCCAGACCTGCCTTCGGGATTCACCGCCCGCGAAGCCGTGATTCGTTCGGGGCAAACTTCGACTGTGATTTTGCTTGAGGCAGCCGACGGAGCAACCGCCAGTTTTCCATTGCGAATTCAAGCGTCGGCCATTGCCAATGGCAAAACAATTGTGAGGGAATGGAAAACCGATGAACGCATCGCAGTTGTTTCCGTCGCTCCAAAGCCTGAATTGTTGGTCTGGTCAGAACCGGAGCAAATCATTTTGGAACCGGGCGGCAAGGCGACGGTTTCGATTCGCGTCAAACGCGAAGGCGGCTTTGCCGGTCGCGTGCCGTTTGACGTTCGCAATCTGCCGTATGGAGTGATCGTCACTGATGTGGGGTTGAATGGCGTATTGATTACCGAAGAAGAAACCACACAACGCTTTACGCTTTCCGCCGAAAGCTGGGTACAGCCGATGGAACAGCCGATTTTCGTCGTCGGTCGAATCGAAACGACTTCGCCACAACGTTCGGATTTCCCTGCTGCCCCCATCAAACTGGTGATTAAACCCAAACAGATCAGCGGTAACGCAGAGCGGTTCAACCATGACCGGTAAACGGCAAAAAACTCTTTCAACGCCTCTCGCCGTGCAGAAAGAGTTCGGCTAAAATCCCCGCCGAGGTAAAACGAATGACGAATGGAACGTCCATAGAAAATCAACTGCGTGACTGGCTCACCCAACTGGCGCCCGAACATAAACAGGTGTTGATGGGCATGCTGATCGAAGATGATCGCTTGCAGCGTTCAGCGCGCCTGGAATTTGTCGTAGCTCAACTTCGCCGATTGTGTTCGGAACGCAATCTGGATTGGGATGCGATGGCCGAAGCCGAACGCGAATCGTTTCTGGATAACCTGATACGCGAAAATGAACTGTATGCCACGCAGGTTGGCAGAACGTCGCTGACGCTGGTCGCTCCGTGCCACCATTGCGGACGCGAAATGACGCCGAGCGATTTGTACCGCATTTATTTCGGCGAACGTCCGCCCAGCATGGAACGCTCAGCGGCAATGTTGATGGTCATGGATATGGACACCGAAGCTCATTTCCCGCTTGTGCAGGAAGACGAAATTATGATTGGCCGATTGGACCCGCATCGCGGCATTCGTCCTGATGTTGACCTCGCCCGTTACGACCCGGCTTCGCGCATTTCTCGTCGCCACGCTCGCATTACCACGCGCGGCCACCAGTTTTTCATCGAAGATTTAGGCAGCGCCAACGGAACCATCATCAATGGCCGCACGCGATTGAAACCACAAGAACCATATCCGTTGGTCAATGGCGACGTCGTCAAAATCGGAGAAACGACGCTGAAGTTTGTCGGCTGAGCTTCAGGCACATTGTTTGCTCAGGCATCAAGTGACTGACATTGTAGCTGGGTAAAAATTCGCGGCAGAAACATTTATGACAACCTGGTTTTCACAATCGAAAAACCTTTGGATCAAACAGCTTTCGGCGACTCTGCTTGCCGTTGTGCTGAGCGGAACGAGTTGCCTGTTATGTTGCGGGCCAATGGAAAACTCCGCTGCCGCAGCGGAAAACTGCGCGATGACTGTGCCGGTTGAAGATTCCGCAGAACTTGGTCACGAAGACGATTGTTGCGCGGAAAATACCGGCGGCGCGCCTTCTTCCGAAGTTCCCTGTCAGGATCAATGCTGTATCCTGAATGCGCCTGCATCGGAACTTCCGACAACCTTAAAGTTCAAACAGTTTTTAGCGTTTTTGTCGCCTGCGTTTTCGTCGCCGTCGTCCGCACTGCCAATCAAAGGCGACAAACTGCCCGTCCTTCAACAACACCTTTCCGAAGGCCAAACCATTCATTTGCGATGCTGTGTTTTCCTGATTTAGGCCGAAGTGTGTCTGTTTGAATTCGCGGTCGGCTGATGCCTGCCGTTTCACGACAACACTTCTATCTAAAACAGGAGAATTATCATGACGAAGATCAAATTGTTCGTTGTTCTGCTGGTTTTCGGACTGGCAGGAGTTGCGTTCGCATCCAATCCGACTCAGGACAAACACGCCAACCACGGAAAAGCCGCTGCCTGCTGTTCTGCGGGAGCCGCGTGCTGTGATGGCGGTTCGTGCTGCGCCAACAAGGAACACGCCGCTTGCTCCACAACCAAAGACGGCAAATCCAAAGCGGATGGCAAAGTCGCCAAAGCCGAAGATTGCTGTAAACCCGGCGCAGCCTGCTGCAGCAGCGGATCATGCTGCGAAAAGAAAGCCGAGTCCGGCAAGGCCGATTCCAAACAGGCCAAACATGCCGAGCACGACAAACAAGCCAAACACGAAGACGGCTGCTGTTCCGGCGGTTCGTGTTGTGCCGGCGGTTCGTGTTGTGCCAAACACAAATCGCACGGCTAAGCTTCTGGCTTTTGCCTCTCACTTCGGCGCTGGTTGTTAAAAGCCAGCGCCGGCACTTATAGCGATTTGCAGGTGAGTGCGACTGCGCCCTGTCAAGGTAGGGCAGGATTAAATCCTGCCCTACCTTGACAGGGCGCACGCAAGCGCAAGCCGCTATAACTCCTCACCGACTACCAAAGAAAACTGTCCGCCATGAAAACTCTTTATCCGTTCTTTGTCTTGCTCGCTCTTACAGGCCTCGCCGTCGCGCAACCTGTGAAATCCACAAAGCTCGCAGGTCAGATCGTTTGCTGCGAAGAATGCTGGGTTGAAGCTGATCGGCGCACTACGCCGTTCGGCACGGCTGCCGATCTGGCCAAAGCCGCCAACTGCGTCGCCAATGGCGATCCGACATTGCTGGCCGTGATGGACGCGGCTGGCAAAACGACGTTTTACCAACTCGAAGAAGGCAAATTCCGTAAACCCGGCAAAACCTGGATGGAATTGATCGGCAAGCAGGTCGAAATCAACGGCTCGGTTCGTACCGTCAGGAGAAAACTAATCGTCAAAGTTGACGAGTTGAATGTGCTGGGCGCGCCCGGCGCTCAAGACTTGTCGGCGTTCATCGGCAAAGACGCCGAACTGGTTTTGAAAGATATGTTCGGCGTTGAACAACGCCTGAGCAATTTGCGCGGGCGAATCGTGGTGTTGAATTTCTGGGCGACCTGGTGCGGCCCCTGCGTAAAGGAAATGCCAGATCTGTCAACGATTCAAAATCAGTACGCGGCTTTCGGCGTGCAGGTCGTAGGCGCGTCAGCCGACACGCTGGCCGAAGTCAACGCGGTTCGCCAATTCATCAAAAACGCTTCGATCAACTTTCCCATCTGGCTGGGCGCGACAACCAGCCAGATGGCCGAATTCGGACTCGGCCCGGCGCTTCCAGCGACGGCGATCATAGGGCGCGACGGCAAAATCGTTGCCCTGTTCCCCGGCGTCATCACACAGGAAGAAATCAAAAAACATCTGGACAAATTGATCGCTCAAGCCAATGAACAGGCTAAACGCGATCAAATTGCCTTGAATAAAACCAAACGCGAAGCGTCCAGCGTGCCGAGTTGACCGCTCTGACCGGGCGAAGGCCGCGCCGTGAGCGGGGCAGCAAATGAATCTGAAACCAAATGGACGTGGAGTCTGAGAGTGATTCCCGGAGCCGTTCCTCGCGCGCAGGTTCGCACCACATTGACCTATCGTTTCCATCCGCGATTGAGCGCCGGAATCGAATACAACCCAAAAGGCGAAACCGCCACTGCACGGGTTGGGCCGCTGGTCAATTTTCTGGCGATGACCGAAACCGATAAACGCCCTGCGTTGATGGTCGGAACCAGTTCCGACCGCATCGGCACGCGCGACGGTCAATCGTTTTACGCCACGTTGAGCAAAAACCTGAAACGCGAAACCGGATTGCCCATCGCGCCTTATGCCGGCATAGCCTACAGCACCTTTCAGGATCGCCTGCTGGGATTGGGCGGATTGAACGTGCAATTCACGCGCAATTTTTCGGGACTGGCGATGTTCGACGGAGTCCACGTGCATCCCATGCTGTTTTACAACTACAAACGCAGCCAGTTTTTGTTCATCCTGGTCAAAGGGCGACTTCCCGGCGTCGGTTACAACATCACGTTTTAACTCTTTTTGTTGAAGGATTGTCATTCAGGCCATTGCCGCAACAGCAACGTCAGGCGATACTATGCCCCGACGTTCTTGCGGTATGAATTTCTCAACCAAACCGGAGATTGGATGAAACGCCTTACGCTGCTTCTCACAACCCTGTTGTGGCTAGGTTTGCTTTCCAACGTGGCGCATCAACAAACTGACCTGCTCGCCATTGTTGGAGCAACCGTCATTGACGGAACAGGGGCAGAACCCAAAAAACAAACCGTACTCATTCGCGGCGAACGCATCGAAGCCGTTATTTCCCCGAATACGCCTCTACCTGCCAACGCTCGAATTCTCAACGCTGAAGGGTTGACGTTGATGCCGGGCATTTTCGATCTGCATACACATCTGCCTTATGCCAGCGGCGGAGGCGTGACCGGCGATTGGCCCAAAAATCTGAAAGCGTATTTGTATTGCGGCGTGACTTCTGTCGTGGATTTCGGCACTTATCCAGAAACCTTCGAACCGATGCGTAGACTTATCAAAACCGGCGTCGTCGAAGCTCCGCGCATCAGTCTGGCCGCGCGAATGACCACGCCGGGCGGTCACGGAGCCGAAGGCGGACGAGGTGAATTTTTCTCGCTGGAAGTTTCGACGCCGCGCGAAGCGCGCGCTGCCGTTCGCCGCGTGCTGCCTTATCAACCCGATGTCATCAAGGTCTTCACAGACGGTTGGCGTTACGGCGCGGCGGCGGATATGACCAGCATGAACGAAGAGACGCTGAGCGCGCTGGTTGACGAAGCTCACAAAAACGGCCTTGAAGTTCTGACGCACACCGTGTCGCTGGACAAAGCCAAAATTGCCGCGCGCTCCAAAGTTGATGTCATCGCTCACGGCATAGGCGACCGCGACGCCGACGACGAATTGTTCGCGCTGATGAAAGCCAGCGGCACGACTTATGCGCCGACTCTGGCCGTATACGAACCGCGAGCACGGGATATTTTGACGCCTTTACTCGACACCGTGCTGGAACCGGCGGTCAAAACCGGCATCAATCCTCCGTTGATTCCTCCACAAACTCCGCCGCTCAAACCGGCTGCCGGTTCGGCGGAAAACGGCGATGCGCCACGCGTGCGTCGCTGGGCGACTTTGCAACGCAACACTGCCGCCTTGCGAAAAGCCGGTGTCACGTTTGGAACCGGAACCGATGCGGGCGTCACCGGAACGCATCACGGATGGGCGACGTTGCGCGAATTGCAATTGCTGGTGGCTGGTGGATTGACTGCGCTGGAAGCCATCACAGCCGCCACGGGCAATGCTGCGCGCGCCATCAAGGTTGATGCCGAACGCGGAACCATCACCGCCGGAAAACTCGCCGATCTGATACTGGTCGCTGGCGAACCGCACAAAACCATCGGCGACATCGAAAAAATCAGCAAAGTTTTTTTGGGCGGGCGCGAACTGGATCGGGAAAAGATGGCGCGCGACATCGCTTCGCCAACGTTGAGCGCTATCCCTGCGGTCAAGGCACAGGAATTGATTGACGATTTCGAGCGTGCCAATGGCCGCAGCCAACTCGACACGCTGTGGGTCAATTCTTCAGACGCCGGAGTGGATCCATCAAAAATCGTTTTTGGCAGAGTTCGGCGTGAAACAAACAACCAAGCGTTGTCCGTTTCGGTGCGAATGTCTGAAAAAGAGCGTCCTTTCGCACGTGTCAGCATTCCGCTCAGCCGCGGAGCAATCGAACCGGCTGACGCCAGAGCGTTTCGCGGTGTGCAGTTCGACGCTCGTGGCGATGGCGAATATCGCTTGATCGTCCCAATTTACAATACGCGCAGCGCGTCTTCGTATTTTTCGGTTCCGTTCAATGCCAGCCCACAATGGCAAACCCTCAAACTGGATTTCGCTTCGTTCAAACAGACAGGCTCGCGGTCGCCTGTTCAATGGACTGGGGCGGATTTGTTGATGCTCAGCTTTGAAGTCGCTCGGCCTGCGGGCAGCTTTGGCTGGCTGGAATTGGACAACATCAAATTTTATCGTTGAACTTTTGCACCGCTACACTTCACCTTCGGAGGTTAGATGAACAACACAGGACTTTATAAACAACTGGACAGTTATGTCCGCAGCTCTCGCAGTGAATTTGAAAGCAAGTTGGCCGAATTGGTCGAAACGCCAAGCGTCAGCAGCGACCCCGAACGTCGCGCGGACATACGACGCTGCGGCGAACTGGCGGCGCAATACCTGCGCGATATGGGCGTAAAAGCCGAAACCATCTCCACTCCCGGCAATCCCGTCGTGATGGGTTCGCTCGTCACCAATTTGAAGTATCCGACGGTGACCATATACAACCATCTGGACGTGCAACCCGCCGATCCTTCGGAATGGAACAAAGCTCCGTTCACTTTTTACAAAACCGGGGATCGTTACGAAGGTCGCGGAACCACCGACGACAAAGGCCCAGCCCTGACGGCGATGCTGGCGGTTCGTTACGCCGTGCAAAACGGTTTGCCGCTCAATTTCAAATTCATCTGGGAACTGGAAGAGGAAATCGGATCGCCGAATTTTGAATACTTCGTCAAACGCAACAAAGGCCATTTGCAGACTTCTTCGATTCTGGTGTCCGACACCATCTGGATTTCGCGCAAACAACCTGCCGTGCCTTATGGATTGCGTGGATTGCAGGCGTTTTTATTCAAGCTGGAAACGCACGCCAAGGACGTGCATTCGGGTCTGGTGGGTGGTGCAGCCAGAAATCCGCTGGGTGAACTGGCTCAGGTCATCAGCCAGTGTTACGACGCCAAAACCGGCAAAGTGAAAATCCCCGGTTTTTACGACGACGTTGTCGCAGCCACCAAAGAAGAAGTCGCCAACTTCGTCAATTCAGGCTTCACGACCAAAGGCTATCAAAAAGCTCATGAGCTGAAGACGCTTCGCGCCAACATGAAAACCGAAGCCGACGTGTTGAAAGCGATTATGGCTGCGCCGACGTTTGAAGTTCACGGCATTACTGGCGGGTATAACGGTCCCGGCGTCAAAACCGTCGTTCCGTATCGAGCCGAAGCGAAAATCAGCACGCGACTGGTTCCCAACCAGCGCCCGGCCAAAATCGCCAAACTCGTCAAAGATTTCGTCCGCGACCTCAACCCGGACGTGAAAGTGGAAACACCTCAATCATTGGAACCGTTCGTCGGCGATTTCGAAGGCGCTTATGCCGACGCCGCTCGCGTGGCAATGAAATTCGCCTTCGGCAAAGAACCCGCCTTCACGCGCGAAGGCGGCTCCATCGGCGCAGTCGTGACCATGCAAAAACACCTGCGCGCGCCCATTACATTTTTGGGTTTGAGTTTGCCGGAACACGGATACCACGCCAAAAACGAAAACTACGATTGGGGACAAACTTCAGGCGGTATCAAAATGTTCGTAAAGTATTTCGAGGAAATTTCCAAGCTGAAGTAAAGGCTTTACCGATGTTGCAGGAGATGGTTATTTCAACATCTCCTGCAACACTTCCCAATGTATTCCAGCGACGGGCATCACTGACAGTCGCGGCAGCCGAATCAGATCAAATTCCCGCAACGCATCGTTCCCCTTGATTTCATTCAACGTCACCGGTTTGGTCAACCGGCGTTTCGGTTTCAAATTCACCACCACTTGTTTTTCATCATCAGCGGTTGGATCGGGATAAGGTTCGCTGACGGCTTCAGCAATTCCGACCACCGCTTTTTCGTTGCCTGTGTGGTAGATGAGAATTTCGTCGCCAAGGCGGACTTCGCGCAGATTCTTCAGCGCAAGGTTGTTGTTGACGCCATCCCAGACGCCTTTTTTCTCGCGTTCCAGATCGTCGTAGGAATATTCACTCGGTTCGGTTTTGAACAACCAGCGTTTAGGCATTTTTACTTCCTTCAGAGCACCAGATTTTGAAGACACCAATGGCCAAGCGCGTTTGTGCGCTAGGCCAATAAATAAAAATAAAAGAGCTACGATTATGGCCGATTCGGGACATCCGGGATCAACGTTTTCGCTGACCGGCCATCGGCAGGTTCCCACGTGCAAATTATGAATTCACGAAACGGGCTTTGTCAGATCGGTCAGGGTTGCATCTGCCACTTTTTGCAGGTCAGCGGGAGCCAAGATCATCTGCAACCCGCGTTGCCCGGCGCTGACGCTGATGCGTTCGTGGTCAAGCGCGCTTTGATCCAGAAAAAGCGAATACTTTTTCTTCGACCCCAGCGGTGAGACGCCGCCACGAATATAACCCGTCAGGGATTGTATTTCCTTGACCGGCACAAGCTCAACCCGCTTGTTTCCGGTCGCTGAGGCAAACTTTTTCAGATCGAGTTCCTGATCGCCAGGAATGCAAGCCATTACCACGCCTGTCTTGTCGCCGCGCGCCACCAGCGTTTTGAATGTCGCTTCTGGCGGCATGTTCACCTTCCGGGCGACGGTGATGGCATCCAGTTCATCTTCGCTCACTTCATACGCGCGAAGCTCGTAAGTGATTTTCAGTTGATCCAGCATTCTGGCGGCAATGGTTTTCATACTTCTGTTTTTCAGACACTGGTTGCTGCGCTTGCCTGTGATTCGGATTCCAACGCCTTTTCCCACCGTTGATACAGTTCAGCGATGCTGGCTTCCAGCGATTGATATTGTTCACTCAACTCAAACAGTTTGTCCTTGTCGCGCGCAACGTCTTCGGTGGAAAGCAACGCAGCCAATTCCTGAAGCTCGGTTTCAGCGCCGTGAATTTCGGTTTCGATTTCCGCAGGCGACGGCGATTTCTGGCGCGATTTGTTCGTCTTGTTCTGTTTGGGAATTTCCGCCTTGCGCGCCTGTCGTTCGGCTTTTTGGGATTCGGCTTCGCGCATCAGTTGTTCAGCCAGCGTGCGATGATGCGCTTCGTAAAATTCGCTGTACCCGCCGTCGAAGTATTCGACGCCTTTGTCCGTGAACGCCAGAATCTGAGTGGCAATGCGGTCGAGAAAGTATCGGTCGTGCGAAACTGTGATGATCGTTCCGTCGAATTCGTTCAACGCATCTTCCAACGCTTCGCACGAAGCTATGTCCAAATGATTGGTCGGTTCGTCCAGCACCAGCACATTGACGCGCGAGTAAATCAATTTGGCAAGCGCCAGTCTTCCCTTTTCGCCGCCGGAAAGCGCCGCCACCGGTTTGAACACGTCGTCGCCCGTGAACAGAAACCGTCCCAGAAAGCCGCGCAGTTCGCCATCTGTGATCGCCGATGAAGCGATGGTTCGCAACTCTTCAATGACCGTGTTGCGGTCGTCCACGGTCAACAAACGCTGATCGTAATATCCGAAATTGACGCCTGTTCCCCAGCGAAACTCTCCGTCAATCGGTTGTTGTTCGCCCAGAATCGTCCGCAGCAAGGTCGTTTTCCCTGTGCCGTTGCCGCCAATGATTCCCAGTCGTTCCGTTCGCCGAAGCGTGAGGTTCAAATTGTCGGCCAGCGTTTTGGTCTTAAAACCAATCGCCAGTTTATCCAGAATCAACACCTGATCGCCTGTACGCGCGGTCGGTTTCAGTTTGAAGCTGGCCGTGTCCAGATCGTTGACGTTTTCCAGCCGTTCCATTCGCTGGAGCATGTTGCGGCGCGATTTGGCTTGTTTGGTTTTCTGTCCGGCCAGATTGCGGCGAATGAATTCTTCTGTGCGTTCGATCATTTCGCGCTGCTGCTCATACGCGCGTTGCTGCATTTCGCGGCGTTCTTCTTTTTCGACCACGTATTGGCTGTAATTTCCCTTGTAGCTTTCGACCTTGCCGAATTCCAGATCGAGCACGCGATTGACCGTGTGATCCAGAAAGAATCGGTCGTGTGAAATAATCAGATACGCCGATTTGTAATTGCTCAAAAACTCTTCCAGCCATTCCACCGCGTCCACGTCCAGATGGTTGGTCGGTTCGTCCAGCAACAGAATGTCCGGTTCCAGCAACAACAACCGAGCCAGCCCCAATCTGTTCTTTTCGCCACCGGACAAACTTTCCGCGCGTTTGCCGAAATCCGCCTTGCCGAATCCCAATCCCAGCAAGACGGCTTCGGCGCGCGCGTGATAACTGAATCCCCCTTCGCGTTCGTAAGCGTGCTGTGCATCGCTGTAATCGTGCATGACGCGGTCTAGCTCTTCGCCGGAAACTTCTGTCATAGCGTGTTCCAGATCGCGCATCTTCGTTTCCAGCGAACGCAGATTTTCAAAGACCGCCAGCGCGGCATCCATCACGTTTTCCGCGCCGCTGAAATCCACGTGCTGAGCCAGCACGCCAAAACGCAACCCGCGCATCGCGTCAATCTCGCCCTTGTCAGCGGTTTCGACGCCGGTAATCAGACGCAGAATCGTCGTCTTGCCCGCACCGTTGCGGCCAACCAGAGCTACGTGTTCGCCGGGATTGATCTGGAAGGTGACCCCTCGCAGCACTTCTTGCGCGCCGTAGGATTTGGTGACTTCGTGAAAACGGAAAAGCATCGGGAACGGTTGTCAGTTGCCGGTGGTCGGTTGTCGGCGGTATCTCAACCGACTACCAACCACCGACCACCGACCACCAGAGTTATTTCTTCGGACTTTCAGCCGCTTCCGGTGAGGCAGCGGGACTTGCAGATGCGCCTGATTTGGCCGACGGAGCTGGACGTAGCACGCCAAAGCTGTTCGGGTTTTCCAGCATGCGCTGCGCCAGGAAATTTTCGATCTTGGCTTCGTCGCGCGCGCGAGCCTGCAACGCGGCGTCGGCAATCTGTTTGCGTTGCGCCAGAATCGCGTCGTTGATTTCCTTGCGAACCTCGTCCAGCGTGCGGTCGCGCGATTCGGTTTGTTTGCCGGTGACTTTGAAAATGTGCCAGCGCCCGGCCTGATCCTTGACCGGCTCGGTGATGTCGCCTTCCTGCATGGCCATGAACCGGTCGCCCAGTGAAGCAGGCAACCCCATCATTTGCGGCAGTCCGACGAATTGCTCTTTCGCCAAAAAGCCAAGATCGCCGTTGTTGCGGAACGATTCGTGTTCGGACAACTGGCGCGCAATGGTGGCGAAATCCGAACCGTTTTTCAGACGAGTCTGAATTTCCTTGATGCGTTGCGCAGCGGCGGCGTCGCCAACGGCGTCAAACTTGGTTCCATTGTTGTTTGGATCAATGATGATGTCGGCCAGATATACACCCGGTTGCAACGAAAATTGTTTGGGATTTTCGTTGTAAACTTCGCTGACTTCCCGCTCCTGAACTTTCAATTGCGAACTTAGCTTTTCATAAAGCTTGTTGACCGCCAGTTGGCGTTTGGCCAGTTCGCGGAACTGCTCTTCAGTCTGGTTGATCTGCTTCAGTTCATTGGCAAAAGCTTCTTCGGTCAGGCTGCGTTCCTGCTTGTACCGCTGTACTGCCTGGCGAACCTCATCATCCGTAGGATTGATGCCTTCTTTGGCTGCACGTTGGAAGAGGACTTCTTCATTAATCATAGTGTCCAGCGCCTGCAAGCGATAAGCGGCTTGTGCCAGTTGCGACAGTTGAGATTCCTGTCCACGAAACTGTTGGGCAATGGCACTGTCCAGGTCCTTGATCAGAATCTTTTTTCCGTTGACGGTAGCAGCAACATCATCGCCGCCCGTGCCATTGGCGCTGCCGCTGCCGCCACAAGCTGCGGCTGAAATCGCCAAAACAAATAAAAAGGAATGCAACAAGATTTTTCGCACTGTTAGTTAGCTCCTCAAGTTTTTCCACGAAGTCACACGAAAAAGCACGAAGGTGTTTTGTTTTCCTTCGTGACTCTTCGTGTGCCTTCGTGGGTAGGTTTTGAATTCTTTTCTCAAGCCAAAGCGATGACTTCAATTTCGACTTTCACATCGCGCGGCAACCGAGCCGCTTGCACAGTCGAGCGCGCCGGGCGGGTTGCGCCAAAAAACGTCGCGTACACTTCGTTCATGACCGCAAAGTCATTCATATCTGCCAAAAAGACAGTGGTTTTGACAACCAGGCTCAGCGAAGACCCGGCGGCTTCGAGCACGGCTTGGACGTTGTTCAGCACACGTTCGGTTTGCGCGCGCACATCGCCTTCGATCAATTGGCCGGTTGCCGGATCGAGCGGAATCTGTCCCGAAGCAAAAACGAACCCATTGGCTTTGATTGCTTGCGAGTAAGGACCTATCGCCTGTGGGGCGCGGTCGGTCTGGACACTCTCCATCTGTGATTTCCTGTGGTAATTGGATTTGGTCGCAAATTTGACGGCGGATTGTAATCGAAAAGGCTGGTTTGGTGAAGCGTCGCCCAAAAATCTCTGCATCATAGAAAAACCGGTTGGCGAAAACGACTTTTGAACGTCTCCGCCAACCTGATTAGCGCATCCCGTTACTCACCGTCAGAACTGCCACGCTTCATTTTCCTGACGCTGTTTCAACCGGCTTTGCTTTCCGGGTGAAAACGATGTCCTTGACACTGGGTTCCAGCGGCAAGGTCACTCGGTCAATCTGCCCGGCTTTGTTCGCCAAAAAGCTGACCTTTACGCCGACCAAGGCTCCCGCTCCCATCGAAGCCGCGTCCTCGACTCCCTGAAAAATATCGTAATGATAATGCTTCAGCGTTGCGCCAAGCCCGTGCAGATCAACTTTTAACGCGTCGTTTTCCAGCTTGACCAGCAATTTGCCATAACCCGGATGTTCGAATTCGCCGACGTAATCGGCCAGCGGATGCGAAGGCTGTGTGTCTTTCTTGCGAGCCGCTTCGCTGTCGGCGCGGGCCTTGATCTGAGCGCCGTTAGATTTTGCCAGATCGGTTTTGACTCTCTGATTCCAGTCAATTTCGTTCAAGCCGAAAGCTCGGTCGAGAATGTTGTACACAACCACCGCCGAAGCATTCGTGCCGGAATTGGTCAGCACAACCACTCCAAGCTGGTCTTTGGACAGCACGCGCATTTGCGAAATGAATCCGTCAATGCCTCCACTGTGCGCCGAAACCAGATGACCGCGATACGTGCTGAGTCCCCATCCCATCGCATAACTGCCGTAGGAAAGCTCTTCGTAAGGCGGAAGCTGGTCGGAAGTGATGATGTGCGGCTTGTGATTTTCGGCCAGACTTTTTTCTGAAATCACCTGTTTGCCATTGAACTTGCCTTTGGCCAGTTGCATCGCCAGCCAGTTGGACATTTCGTTGACGCTGGAGTTGATCGAACCTGCCGGGCCGATGGCGTCAATGTTGCGAAACGGAATCTCTTTCAATTCGCCTTTCGTTTCGGCGTATGGCAGCGCGAAATCCGCCGAGCGTTTGGACGTGTTGACCGACGTGTTGGACGTTTTCATCGCCAACGGTTCAAAGATGCGTTTGGCGATGAACTCTTCCCACGACATACCGGAAAGTCGTTCCACCAAAACGCCCGCCGTCATGAACATCAAATTGTTGTACTGATACTTTTCGTGAAGCTTGCGGCTGGGTTCCAGATACCGCAATCGGTCGAACAACTCCTTGCGCGACAGCGGCGAACCGTACCAGAGCAGATCGTGACGCGGCAACCCGGATTGATGCGACACCAGATCGCGAACGCGCAAATTTGCGGTCGCGTATTCGTCGTACAGCCGAAAGTCCGGCAGGTATTCTCTGACCGGTTTGTCGAAATCCAGCTTGCCTTCGTCCGCCAGAATCCCCAGCGCCGCTGCGGTGAACGATTTCGAGTTGGAGCCAATGGCAAACAGCGTGTCGGGCGTGACCGGCAGCTTTTTGGCTACATCGCGGAAACCGTAGCCTTTGGCGTAAACGATCTTTCCGTCTTTGACGATGGCCAGCGACAAACCCGGCACTTTCCAATCTTTCATGACTTTTTCGACAAAGGCATCAAAGCCATCCAGGTTGATTTGAGCCGGTGCGGTTTGCGCCAACAATTGAATCGGCACAAACAACAAGGAAAGAAAAACTACCAATCGAATCGTTTTGTAAATCATCGCGCTGCCTCCGAGAAAATTGAATTCAAAACATGACTCAGATCAATGGTCGTTTTCACCGCAGAGGCGCAAAGTGTCGCAGAAGAAGCGCAGAGTTTCTGCGAAATGTCTCTGTGCTTGCTCTGCGTTCTCAGCGTCTCTGCGGTGAAGGTTGAAGCCTCACTTTTTCATCAAATCCAGCACCAGCGATGTCATCGCCTTGACGCCGGTTTTCAGCGTCGGTTCGGGGTTAGCCGGGGCGAACGAACTGGAATGGTTGCTGGGTAAGGGCGTGCCATTTTTCTGGCTTTCCACAATTTGCTCCGGCGAAAACACGCCTATGAAAAAGTAAAAGCCTGGAATCTGATGCCCTTCCAACCCGAAAAATCCGAAATCTTCGCTGCCCATCACCGGATCGGCTTTGAAAACGCGATCTTTGCCGAGCGTCTTTTCCAACACTGCGCCCAACCGCGCCGTCAACGTCGGATCGTTGTAAGTCGCCGGAGCATAAGACGGACTGAATTTGACGATTGGCGCCAATCGTTCTGGAATGCCTGCTGTCAGCGCAACCCCTTTGGCAATGCGCTCAATCGCTGTCAGCAAGCTCTTTCGCACTTCGGCTTTGTAACTTCTGACGGTCAATTGCATATGGACTTCGTCGGAAATGATATTGTGTTTGGTTCCACCATGAATTGAGCCTACCGTGACGACCGCCGGATCAAGCGGCGAGATTTCGCGACTCACAATGGTTTGCAGCGCCAGCACGATTTGCGCGGCAACAACCACAGGGTCTTTGGTCGCTTCGGGACGCGAACCGTGGCCGCCAACGCCGCGCACTGTAATGTCCACAGAATCGGCGCTGGCCATAAAGTAACCCGGCACATAACCAACCGTTCCGGCGGGCGATCCCCAGGCGTGCAATCCCAACAGGTAATCCGGTTTCGGAAAGCGTGTGTACAACCCGTCCTGCACCATAGCCTTGGCTCCGCCGATGGTTTCTTCCGCTGGTTGCGCCACCAGCATCAACGTGCCTTTCCATTGATCTTTCAGTTGAACGAGCAGCTTGGCCGTAGTCAAAAACGACGCGACGTGAGTGTCGTGCCCGCAGGCGTGCATAACGCTGACTTCCTGGCCGGCATCGTTTTTGGTTTTGACCCTGCTGGCATACGGCAATCCGGTTTTCTCTTCAACCGGCAGCGCGTCCATATCCGCGCGAACCAGAACCGTCGGGCCAACGCCGTTTTTCAACAAACCGACAACGCCATAAGCCGTGACTCCAGGCTGATCGTATTTGCCTATGCGTTCGGTGACTTCGTACCCCAACGCGCGAAGTTCTTTTGCCACAAACGCCGCTGTCTTTTCTTCCTTGCCGGAAAGCTCCGGCGCGGCGTGCAGCATTTTGTATGTCTCTACCAGCCTGGCGGTTTCGGCATTCAGCAATTCATCAATCTTCGACGATTGAGCATTCGCCGCCACGACCAACATCAGGCAGCTTGCCGCCGCCAGAAACAATTTTCTATCAATCATTATTTGAGTCCTCAGTTAAAGCGATGTCCGACAAGCTGCCAGCTTGTCGGAGTTTCGGCTGGCAAGCCAATTGTTTCTTCTTCCAGGCCACCGACAAGCTGGCAGCTTGTCGGACGTTTTATTATCGCGCAGCTTGCTGCGCCGGTTGTTTTTTATGCTGGTCGAACCAGCCAATGATATGCAGCACTTTCGAAATGTGATGGCTGGGCCGAACCTGTATGCCGTGCGGTTCATTGGGAACGCGCACCAACACGCTTTCGACCCCCAGCAACTTCAAGGCTTGATAATACTGCTCGGAATCCGACATAGGCGTTCGCCAATCTTCTTCGCCGGTCAACACCATTGTCGGCGTTTTGACGTTTTTGACGACTGACAGCAAGTTTCGCTTTTCGTAATGTTCGACGTTGTCCCAGGGAAATCCGGGGAACCAATGGTTGTAAGTCCAATTGCCTATGTCTGAAGTCAGCACAAAACTGTACCAGTTGATGACCGGATACACAGTCACTGCCGCTCGGAAACGCGGCGTGCGGCCAATCATCCAGCAGGTCAACACGCCTCCGCCGCTGCCGCCCGTAACATAAAGTTGGTCTGTGTCCACATAACCTTTGGCGACGACTGCATCCACACCCGAATTCAAATCATAAAAATCATCGCCCGGATAAGCGTGATGAATCAGGTTGCCGAATTCCTGGCCGTAGCTGGTTGAACCGCGCGGATTCGTATAAAGCACGACGTAATCGCTGGCCGCCATCAGTTGTTTTTCCAGATCGAAGCGAAATCCGTAATCAGCAAACGGGCCACCATGAATTTCCAGAATCAGAGGATATTTCTTCGACGGATCGAAGTTCGGTGGTTTGATGATCCAGCCTTGAATTCGGCGATTGTCTTTCGACGAGTTGTACCAGATTTCTTCTACTGCGCCGAGTTGCTTTCCGGCAAAGAGGTCTTCGTTGACGGCGGTCAGCGTTTTGACCGCCGACGGATTGGCCAGAGTTCCGGCGGCGATGTCGCCGGGATTCGATGTGTTGCATCGCGTAATGGCGAACGCGCCTGTTTTGGAAAGCGAAATGGAACCGCCGCCGCCATAGGCGTTAGTTCCGCTGCCCACGTTGTCGAGCAGCTTTCTGACCTTGCCGTCCAGCGCAATGAAATACAGCCCTGTGTTGCCTTCACTGCTGGAGAGAAAGTAAAGACCGCTGCCATCCGTCGCCCAGCGATGATTTGTCACGTCGCGGTCGAAATCGCCGGAGATGATTTTCGCGCCGCTGCCGTCGCGAGCCATCACAGACAACCGCGTCACCTGATAACCCTGAAATTTGTCTTCAAAGCCCAGATACGCGATCCACTTCCCGTCCGGCGAAATTTGCGGATTGCCATCAGGGCCTTTGCGGTTGGTCAGCTTTTTGAATGAGCCATCGGCAACGTTGTATTCGACGACATCTGTGTCGCGCGCTTCTAGTTCGTAATTGTCGTTGTGGTTGATCGAAAGAATCAGCGATTTGCCGTCGGGAGTCCACACGGCTTCGCTGGCTCCCCAAACCTGTCCGCCACCGTGTTGATATTTGCCGCTGGACACCTGACGCGGCGTTCCGCCTTCGGCTGGCAGCACGAATAAATGGTTGTAGCCGGGTTTCAGATAACCGACGCCGTTGTAGCGATACACCAGCTTATCAATCACCTTCGCCGGTTCCGCCCACTTCGCGCCTTCGGGCGCGGCAGGCATTTTGATGATCGAAGGCGGAGCTTCTGGAACCAGCATCGCAAACGACAACCATTTGCCGTCGGGCGACCAATTCAATCCACTTGGCGCTTGCGTCAGATTGGTCAGCTTGGCCGTTTCGCCAGTGTCCATCCAGCGGCGATAAATCTGCGGCTGGCCATCGCGGCTGGAAATATACGCAAGCTGTTTTCCATCCGGCGACCAACGCGGCAAGGCATCATTGAAATTGCCGGTTGTCAGCGGACGATGATCTGTGCCGTCCACATTGACGATCCAGAGATTCGAACAGCGTCGGTCGGTCATGATGTCCGTGAACTGTCGAACGTAAACAACACGTTTGCCGTCCGGTGAAATCTGCGGATCGGCAACTATTTCCAAATTGAAAATGTCGTTGACGGTCAACCGCCTGGATTGCGCTTGAACCGACATCAGACAAACAACCAGCAAACAGAAAACGATTGAACAACGAATCACGCTTTGCCGCATAAATTCCTCCTTGAAAAGTTCGTAGTCCCACCTTCAGGCGGAACAGTGACGTTTAGAGGTAAAAGGAAAAGTGCTTTCTGCCAAAACCCTCCGCCTAAAGGCGTCACTACGTACTCCAAATCTGCGAAAGCACTCGTTTGAAATTTCCGCCGAGCACAAGCTCAATTTCCCGGTCAGTGTATTTGCGACGAATCAAACCTTCGGTCAGGTCGAACATGCGTTTGGGATGGTCAAGGCCTTCGATGTCAATTTTCTCGCGGAAACCGTAACTGCCTTTGTATCCTGCGCGCAGTCGCTTGTTTTCGGCTTCGGGCATGTCGTCGTATCCGTCCAGATCAACGTCGCTGCCTACGCCCAGGTGTTCGACGCCGACCAGTTTTTTGACGTGATCGAAATGATCCAGGCAATGTTCAATGGTGGTCGGTTCGTCGTTTTTGACGAACATGCGAACGCCAGTAATTCCCATCACTCCGCCCGAAGCTCCCATCTTTTTGATTGCTTCGTCGGATTTGCAACGCGGATGACCTGGAGCCAGAGCGCGACAATTGGAATGCGTGATGAGCGCTGGCTTTTTGGAAATGTCGAAAGCATCCAGCGTCGTGCGGTCGCCGCAATGCGATACATCCACGGCCATTCCCAGTTTGTTCATGCGTTCGATGATCGCCGCGCCGAAATCGCTGATACCGTCGTCCCGGCGTTCGGTCGCGCCGTTGCCGATCAAATTGCGTGTGTTGTACGTCAATTGAGATACGCGCTGTCCCAGGCTGTAAAACAAATCCACATCGGCGGGCGTGCGGAAGTGTTCGGAGTTTTGCACGCCGATCAGCACACCGACTTTCCCTGAAGCTTTTACCCGATTCAGGTCGTCGGCGCTGTCCACGCGCATCAACCATTGGTCGTGGTTGGCGATAAACGAATTCCACGAAGCGACATAACGCAAAGTTTGCATGTGCGCTTCAGGGCCGCCCATTCCGACAGCGATGTGAAAGACGTTGATGCTGGAATCCTTGAACCGCTGAAAGTCGGCTTGCTTGAACGTGTCTGGATTGGTCAACCACGGTGACGAACTGATTTTGAAAGGGCTGAGCATATCAATGACGATTGACCGCTGGACCAATTCAATCGCTTTTGCCGAATACTCAATCGGCGAACCGGCGAACAACCGAAACCTGCCGCGATTGACCATTGGAGCGCAGGCGACTCCAAATCCGGCGCTGGCGACAGCTTTCAACAACTGACGACGCTGCATGGAAATTTCTCCTTCGGGTAAATGATCCGCCCGGTTGAATTACTGCGTTGTGATTTTGAGAAATGCCCTGAATTGAGCGAGCGGACTTTAGCACAGCCCATTGCTTGCTGTCGCGGTTTGGCGTGTGGCATCTTGGCGAACGTAGGGCGACCTGCCGAGGTTGCCCTGATTCCTTCAAAGTCGTATTTCAAGAATACCAGGCAAGCTCGGCAGCTTGCCCTACTTTTTTCGAGGAGCAAATTCATGCAAGTTGGTTTCATCGGCTTGGGCATTATGGGTGCGCCGCAAGCGCGCAATTTGTTACGCGCCGGGTTCGATTTGACTGTCGCCACGCGCACGCCCGGCAAAGCCGAACAATTCGCCAAAGACAATGCGTCGCTTGGAAAAATTGCCTTTGTCAAAACAGCCGCCGAAGTCGCCGCTGCCAGCGACGTCATCATCACCATGGTCACGGATTCGCCGGATGTGGTTGCCGTTTGTCGCGGCGAACATGGCATTTTCGCCGCTGCTAAACCCGGTTCGATCATTATTGATATGAGCACGATTTCGCCCGAAGTTACGCGCGAGCTCGCTGCCGAAGCCAAATCCAAAAACTGTCTCTGGCTGGACGCTCCGGTTTCCGGCGGCGAAAAAGGCGCGATTGAAGGCACGCTGACGATTATGGTCGGCGGCGAAGCCGAAGCATTGGAACGCGCGCGGCCTGTGCTGGAAGCAATGGGCAAACGCATCACGCATTTCGGCGTGGCGGGCAATGGCCAATCCGCCAAGCTTTGCAATCAGATTATGACGGCAGTCAATTTGCTTTCCGTTTGCGAAGCGCTGACTTTTGGAGCCAAAGCCGGGCTTGATTTGGCAACACTGCATCAAGCCTTGACCGGCGGCGCTGCGAATTCGTGGTCACTGGAAGTGCTCGGCAAAAAGATGATTGAGCGCGATTTCAAACCAGCGTTTATGGTCAAACTTCAACAGAAAGACTTGCGTCTGGTGTTGGGCGCGGCGAATGCGAACCACACGCCTTTGCCCGCGGCGGCGCTGGCTCATCAAATGCTCGCCGCCGTCGAAGCCGAAGGCCGCGGCGATGACGGAACGCAAAGTCTGGTCAGGATTTTTGAACAGCTGGCCGGACTGTAAAAATCAAAAGGCAAACGGCAAATATCAAAAGTGAAAAGTCACCCGACGAACCGTGGGGGATAACTTTCAAGAAAATGTTTTAACTACGAATAGTCACAAATGACCACGAATGGCCGAACCGGGAGCCAGTAAATTCTTCTTTTGCTTCACCACTTGCTTTTATTCGTGAGCATTCGTGTGATTCGTAGTTCCCTTCTTTATTCTTGATGTCTATATCTTTGCTTTTTGATATTTGCCTTTTGATTTTCTGTCAGTAGACATCCAGGTCGTTTCCGAAAACTACCTTGCCTGAATATCCATTCCCGATTTCCTCCAACAACTGTTCTTTCGTCGCGCCCCACAGCAGTTGGTGATACAGAACCAGCAATTTCGGTTTGGCTTTGGTCGCAATCTCGGCCAACTCTTTTGACGACGTGTGGAAATTGGAATGGTAGCGTTGCCATTCCGGCGGTCGTCGTGCGAAGCCAGTCGTTGAATACACTTCGTGAACCAGCACGTCGCATCCGTTGCAGGCTTCGATGACGCTTTCGCTCGGCGCGCAATCGCCGGAAATGACCACGACGCGATCCGCCGCCTCAAACCGATAACCGTAAGCGTGTTTCCAGGAACCATGTTTGACGGCAAAGGCTTTGATCGTGACGTTGGCGTCCTTGTAAATCACGCCGGGCTTCACGTCTTGAGTTCGCACGTCATAACCGCGCGGCATCGCCGGTTCCAGCCCTTTCAACCGAATGGCGATGTCTTCGGCAAAGGCCTTAAGAATCAAATCGGTCATGCGCTTTGTTCCCGGCGGGCCGTAAATTTTCAACGGAGCGTCGCGCTCCAACACCGCTGGCGTAAAAATGAAATCCGGCAAGCCTGTGGTGTGATCCGAATGCAGGTGCGTCAAAAACAGCCGTCGCAGTTTTTCGACCGACAAACCTTTGACGCCGTTTCGCGCAGCCGCAGCAGCGCGACGAACTACGCCCGGTCCGGCATCCACCACGTAAGGCACATCATTGACGACGACGGCGACAGCGGGGCCAGCCCGGTCAGGATCAGCGTTCGGCGTTCCCGTTCCCAGCAATACCAGTTGGGTTTTGCCTTGTTGTGCTGAATTCATTCCGACCAACGTCAGCGCCAGCACAGCAGCGACAAGCACTTGTTTCATCGCAAGCTCTCCAATTGCATTTTTGAATTTGGCGCGCGGACTGTACAAGCTCTTCGCTTTACGATCCAACGGCTTTGCGGCATGCTCCGCGCCGTCTAAATCATTCCACCACATTCAAATTCGAAAGGAACATCATGAAAAAGCTGGGCATTGGTTTCATTGGCAGCGGGTTCATAACCAAGTTTCACATCAAATCCTTCATCGCCGTGCGCGACGCAGACGTGTTGGGCGTGTGGAGTCCGAACAAGGCTCACGCCGAAGAAGCGGCGGCGTTGGCGCGCTCAATTCGCGTTGGCGATTGTCAGGCATTTAACTCCATCGAAGAGATGGTCGCTTCGCCAGCGATTGACGCCATCTGGTTGTGCGGCCCAAATCACAAACGCATTGAAAATCTGGAAGCCATCGTCAAGACGATCAAAAGCGGCAAAGGCTCGCTGAAAGGGATTGCCATCGAAAAGCCTCTGGCGCGCAATGCCGCCGAAGCCAAACGAGTGATTGAATTGATCGAAGAATCCGGGTTGCTGCACGGGTATCTGGAAGACCAGTTATTCGAACCGGGCGTTGAACGCGGACGCGAAATTTTATGGCGCAGAGCCGTTGCGCTCACCGGTCGTCCGTACATTGCGCGTTGCGCCGAAGAACACAGCGGTCCGCACAATCCCTGGTTCTGGCAGGGCGAATTGCAAGGCGGCGGAGTGCTCAACGACATGATGTGCCATTCGGTCGAAGTCGCTCGGCATTTGTTGACCGATCCAGCCAAACCGCGCAACAGCATCAAACCGGTCAAAGTTTCGGCGACAATTGCCTGCTTGAAATGGTCGCGGCCTGAATACGCAGACCTGCTGCAACAAATGATGGGCAAGGAAGTGGATTATAGAAATCGTCCGGCTGAAGATTTCGCTCGCGCAACGATTCATTATGTTGACGACGCTGGCAATCCGCTGATTGCCGAAGTCACGACTTCGTGGAGTTTTGTCGGGCCGGGTTTGCGGCTGTCAACGGAATTGTTGGGGCCGGAATACTCCATGTTCATCAATTCGCTCAACACCAGTCTGAACCTGTTCCTCAGTCGAAAAGTCACTGGCGACACAGGAGAAGACCTGGTCGAAAAACAAAACGCCGAACAAGGCCTCATGCCGGTCGTCGCCAACGAAACTTCGGAATACGGTTACGAAGCCGAAAACCGTTATTTCGTGAACTGTTTTCTGGATGGCAAACAACCCGAAGTGAATTGTTATGACGGCCTGGAAGTCACACAGTTACTGATGACGGCTTATAAGAGCGCCGAAGAAGAACGCACCATAGCGTTTGACCCGGCAGCAATTGAAAACTTCGTCCCGGCGGTAGCCCGCGGGACCTGGAAACCGTAGCTTTCTTCCCAGAACCAGAAAGGCGGAGCTTGTTTTTTTTGGATCAAGTCCGCCTTTTTTGATTCCACGCGCGCCAACAACGAATAACTTCCAATCCCTTCTCTCCGCCAGAGAAAATCAAATTGACAAGCTTCTTGTCATAATGACAAACTGCTTGTCGTTGACGACAACCGAACAATGAATAAACCAAAAAAGAATGCCTCCACCCGTAAAGCCAGGTTGGTTGAACCGGAAGAATCGGCGTTCAATCAATTGATAAACGAAACGGTTCAGTTTTTTCACCGACTGAAAATAGTCGCCGATGAAGTCCATCATCAGGGAGAAATGTCCGGCGGTTTGCGCGGGATTTTGCGCCGTTTGAACAAGCTGGGCGAACAAACCGTGCCGCAAATGGCGCGGGAGCGTTCGGTTTCGCGGCAGAATGTTCAGATGCTGGTGAACCAACTGGCAGAAGACGGTTATGTCGAATTCGTCGAAAACCCTGCTCATAAACGTTCTCCGTTCGTTCGGCTGACAGCGGCGGGCAAAAAAGCCGTCGAAGCCATGAATCGCCGAGAAGAAAAGCTCTTTTCAAAAACCGGGATCGGCGTCAGTGATGAAACAATGCGCGAAGCGGCTGAAACATTGAACCGGGTTCGCTCGTTTTTCGAGAGCGAAAAGTGGAAACGACTGTTAAAACCCAAATAACCTTTCGTCGCGTTTCCTGCCAAAGGCGGCGAACCAACCCCGAAGGAGGATACATTGAATCCGCAGATCAATCTCACGCAATCGTTCGTTCCTACGCCGCAAAATCCGTGTCGGTATTCAGGCTGGAAAGCCCAGTTCGCCTGTCCGCAAGGCAAACTGGGTTGGGTGGTCGGCCAGGTGATGGCGATCAAAAACGCGCCGATGATTCGGTTTGGGATTGAAATGCTGGATGTCCAGTCGGAAGACCAGGTACTGGAAATCGGCTTCGGGCATGGTCGCGGAGTTCAGTTGCTTGCCGAACGCGCAAGCCGAGGGTTCGTCGCTGGAATTGATATTTCCGATGTGATGGTGCGTCAGGCTGCCAAATGCAATCACGAAAAAATCCGATCCGGTTTTGTTGAACTTTCCCAGTCCAGTGTCGCCGACATTCCTTATGAATACGCCCGCTTTAACAAGGTGCTGGCTGTGAACAATTATCAGTTCTGGCCCGACGCTGAACATAATCTGGTGGAAATCCAGAGGGTGATGGATGAAAACGGATTGCTGGTGTTGTGCCTGAGAATGAAAGACCCGCAAAAAGCTTTTCAAATGACTCCCGGATATTCGTCGGAAGAAGTGGAAGAAATTGCGGGACTGGTTCGCTGGGTGGGATTTCGTGAAGTACAAATGGTTCGGCGACGCGCTGGTTACGAAACGGCCTGTATCATTGCCAAAAGATAGAAGAAGCCTTGAACAGGTGAAAAGCCGCTGACCGCCGAGCGCGAAAAAAGCTCTTCCAATCAGCGGCTTATTTTTTCCTGCGGCATGGTTACCTGAACCGTTGTGCCGCGTTTCGCCTCGCCTTTGACCGTAACAGAACCACCAAAGATCGTCGCGCGTTCACGCATTCCCAGCAATCCCAGCGATTTCGTATTCCGGCGTTGCTCTTCAGTAATGCCTACGCCGTTGTCATGCACTGTCAGCGACAATTCGCCATTGGATTCGGCGAGTTCGATTTTGACCTTGCTCGCTTTGGCGTGCCGAGTGATGTTGGTCAAGATTTCCTGGAAAATTCGGAAAAGCGCCGTCGTCTTGTCATCCGAAAGATTTCCGGGTTCTCGACAGAGCGTTATTACACAATGGATGCCGGTGCGCCGCTCAAATTCCTTTGCCTGCCAATGAATCGCAGCGCGCAACCCTAAAGTATCCAACACGCTGGGGCGCAATTCGGTGGCAATGTCACGAACAGTTTGAATGGCCTCTTCCAGCAAACCAGCAATCTCTGTCAATTTGGCGCCGGTTTTTCTGACCAGCCCTTCGTCCGAACTGCGAACCAACCGTTTTTCCAACCACGAAAAATCCAGCTTCAGACCAGTCAAAATCTGCCCCAGATTATCGTGAATTTCGCGCGAGATACGGATTCGCTCCTCTTCTCGGATTGTTTCAAGTCGCGCCAGCAACGTGCGCGACTGCTGATACACCTGTTGAAGCTGCTGCTCAGTCTGTTTGCGTTCGGTGATGTCCAGAATGACGCCTTCGAACATCGGTTCGGATTCTTCGTTGGGACGAAACAGTGACGCATTGATCAACGTCCAAACCAGCGATCCATCAATGCGCTTCATCAAAAATTCCCGGTTCCTCAAACTGCCTTTGTTCAGCAATTCCTCGATCAACCGCCGCTGCTCCGCAAGATCAATGTAAAACAAACCAGGGTCAGCCTGAAGCAATTCTTCGGTAGAGCGACACCCGAACATCACCGCCATTGCGTCATTGCAATCCACAAGTACGCCATCAGCCGTCATTCGAGCGATGCCGGCAAAGCTGTGTTCAAAAAGCAATCGGTAATGCTCTTCAGATTCGCGTAAGGCTCGTTCAGCCCGTTTGCGCTCAGTGATGTCATAACAGGTCACCAGCAGATAGGTCTCCTGCTTGAATTCGATGATTTCCGCCGAAAGCAGGAAATAACCCTTCGAGCCGTCTTTGGACACAAAAGCGGATTCCATATTGCGAATGAATCCGTCTTTCTGCAGAAGTGTATAAGCCTTCTCTCGCTGTTCGGGGTTCAGCCAGAGTTTCAGTTCCGCCGTCGTGCGCCCAACAACATCTGTCAGGGTATGCCCAAAAGCTTTTAGCCAGGCTTCATTGGAATTGACGATCCGGCCTTCGGGATAGGTCATCATCGTCATCGCGCAGGGATTGGATTGAAACATGGTGGAAAATCGCTCTTCCGAAGCTCGGATTTCAGCTTCCACCTTTTTGCGTTCGGTAATATCGGTAAACGAAGAGACGACGGCATAAGGCTTGTCCTCTCTCTGACGAAACAGAGGTTGGGTATTGATTGAAACCCACACCAGAGAATCATCTGAACGACGCAATCCCAGAATAACGTTTGAACAAGGTTTTCCAGTTTTCAGAGTCAGGGTGACAGGATGAGTTTCCGGCGAAAAATCCGAACCATCTTCATAAATCGTTCGCCAACTGGGGTCCAGGTTGGTTCTACCAATCAACTGGCCACGCCCCACTCCTAAAATTCGCTCTGCGCTGGCATTGCAGGCGACAACCGCCAGATTGGAGTCAAGTATCACTATGCCTTCATCAAGAGCCGAAACCATTGAACGATAAAGTTCCTCCGACGCCTGCAAATCCGCTTCGGCGAGCTTGCGCGTCGAAATGTCGCGAAAATTCACGACCACAGCGTTGATTCCAGGTTCGTGCAGCATGCTGGTCAAAGTAGCTTCGATCCAAATCCACTGACCGTTTTTGTGTTTGACTCGATACTGCGCACAGGCGCTGGCGCCCGGGACGTCGCCAATCGAATCCAGATGTTGCTTCAACATCAACCAATCATCCGGGTGAATACGATCCTGAGCGACTGTGCCGACCACCTCCTGACAATCGTAACCGTGAATGCGTTCGGCTGCCGGGCTGGTATAGATAAATTTCCCGTCACTGCCGACCAGCGAAATCCCTTCCGAGCTTTTTTCGGTCAATGCGCGAAACTTTGCTTCGCTCATTCTCAGTTTTTCTTCTGAACGCGCTCGTTCGATGGCAATGCTGGCCAAATGAGTCGCCACATTGACGAACTCCATTTCATGGGGTTCAGGATGATGCAGGTAATCGTAAAGAATCCCTATCGTGCCCAAGGCATTTTGTTCGGCGTCAAAAATCGGCGTAGACCAGGAAGACTTCACGCCAAACTGCAAAGCGAAATCCAGATAATTGCCCCATCGCTCATCGCTCATCACATCAGAAGAAATTTGAGTAGCTTTCAATTCAGCCGCAGCTCCAAAGGTTCCGTGTTCCTTTCCCACAGGCAAAATTCCGACGGCTTCGTTAAAAGTTTCGGGAAGGCTTGGCGATGCCATCAGAAAAAGAGAGTTGGGTTCAGGGTCGAGCACAAAAATCACACAACGAAGATCGCCTGCGGCTTCTTCAATAAAAGTCGCCAAACGATTCAGAATGTCTTTCAGGCTTTGCCCGGCGGCAATCATCTCCAACACTTCGATCTGGCCTGTCAGCAAACGGTTTTTATCCAGTTGACGAGATCGAGGACGTTGTGTCGGAAAGGATGTCTTGTTTGAAGAAAGCGATAATTGCCCCTGCCGCTCATCTGATACAGCATCAGGCTGTTTTTCAATGTTGGAAATCAAATCGGAAATCATGAAATGGAGACCCTGGTTCGCAAACTACAGATCGCTCTGCAAGCAGATGAGCAAAAGTTTTGCGGGATAAAAGCTTCTTTCATTTTCCAGCTTTCATTATGTCATTGCTGTTGGGGCGATTCGCGCAATGACAAATGGCAAATCAAAAATGGAAACTGAAAAACGAAATAACCGACAATTTTTTGCCTGGCTGCTTATTTGTGGGATTGGTGGTTAGCTTACTGAAGCTTTAAGGATGTTGCAATCAATCGAAGCAAGCCAGATGCGCGCTTCGCATTAAGAAGCCGAATGTGACAAGCCCGAAGGCTGCTGATATACTGCGCCGCGTCCGGAGCAAGAAATCCTTACAAAAATCTGGCAAGTGTGAACCGTCACGACTCCGGCGACGTATCAAAACCCGATAGCAGCGCAGTACCCAATGCTACGCAGCAACTTAGGAGAAAAACGGACTATGTGGAATCGTCTCAAACGGTTGTTTCGCTCAATTTTCGGCGGTCTGATTGACAGCGCGGAAGACCCTGAATTGATACTCCAGCAATTGATGCGGGACATGCAGGACGAAGTACCCAAAATGCGCGAAAACGTTTCGCAGGTAATGGGCGCAGAAAAGCGATTGGCCATGGAAATTCAGGCCAATCAGACGAAAATCACCGATCTCGACAACAAGATCAAAGCGGCCATCCGATTGGGCAAAGACGACATTGCCACGGCGCTGATCGGCGAAATGAAAATCGCCCAGCAGATGCTGGCCAACAATCAGCAAAACCACCAAACGGCCAAGGTCGCATCGGCCAAAGCCAAAGAATACTTCGACAATTATCTGGCCAACATCAACCGCCGGATGGCTGAAGCCAAGCAATTGATAGCTGCCAGCAAAAACGCACAGTTGCAAGAGCGATTGGCGTCAACGATGGCCAGCTTTCAAATGGGTGACGTCTCCCAAACTTTCGACGACATGCGGGAGAAAATCGCCAATCGCTCTGCCTCCGCCGAGGCCAGAGCCGAACTGGCGTCAACCAGTCTGGATTCGCGCATGCAAAGCGTAGAAAAAGAACTGGCCAACATTGAAGCCCAGGACATGCTGTTGGCATACAAACAGCAAATGGGTTTGGCCGCGCCTGCCGCCGCCCCAGCTCTTGGCGAAGGCGCTCCGACAATCAGCGCCGACCGAACGCTCGGCGCTGCTGATTACGTTCCGCAGGAACGAAAGCTGACTGAATAACAACCAGGTTACATTCAATCAATGGAGTTCAAAATCTCCTATATCAAAGAAGCCCTGAAAGAACCGGTCAACATTGGCGGCTTGTTGCTGGCCGGTGCGGCGGCAGTTTATTCGGCGACCACGTCGTTTCTCGATCCCACGCTGGTGCTCGCTGGCGCGCTGATCGCCGAAGGCGCGTATCTGGCGACGGTTCCGGCATCGAGCTTTTATCGCCGCATCGTTGACCGTCGCTCGCGCCATCTGATTGACGCTCATCGCCGCAAGCAGCGAATGGAAATGATCAAACAGTTCGACCCGCGCGAACGCGAAGCAGTCGAATACCTGAGCTGGATGAAAAATCAGATCGCCAGCAATTACAAAAAATTTGCGCGAATTTCCGAAGAACCACACCAGATTCGTGAACTGGAAACGACCTGGGAATCCTTCGTTGATTTACTGGATGAATACCGGCGTCGCAAAAACCACTTGAGAACCATCAATCGTCAGACGGTTGAAAATCAATTGCGAACGGCTGAGCGAACCATGCAATTTGCCGAACCGGCGACGCGCCCGCTGCACGAAAAGAACGTCGAGATTCTGCGCCGCAGGTTGCAGACCTTTGACGACATCGAACGCAGCGTCAAACGCGTCGAAGCTCAGTTGCAGATGATTGAAAATTTCTTCGGATTGGTAAACGACCAGGTTGTCACCATGCCCACTCCCGAACATATCCTCTCGATGGATTTTGATTCCCTGCTTTCATCCATCGAAATGACCAAGGAAATTCTGCAACAGACCGCTCCGATTATGGGACAAATAGATTCGCTCAACCGAGAAGCCGCTCCGCTGCGACCTTCCCTGGTTGGCGAGCGCCATTAACAGCAATCAGTGATTCGCTGATTGAATCTCACAATCGTTCGATTTATGCGTAGAGGCTCCCCCCACTGCCCTGCCGGATCAATTACGATCTTCAATGACGTTTCGCACCCTCACGCTTTTCATTTTCTAAACGATTACGTTTTGGAGGTATAAAAAAATATGTCACGTCTTCCTCAATGTCACATTCCGCGAATGCTGACTTTAGTCATGACCGCGTTGCTGATGACGGCATTGTCATCCGCCGGCTTGGCGCAAGCGAAAAAGCAGCCTGCCAAACCGCAAGGGAAACCTGCGCAAACCGGCAAATCAACCAAACAACCCAAAGAGCAGGAGGCGACCATCAATTTTGAGGAGTTGTCGTTGCGACCGATTTACGTGACGATGCGAACCTTTCAAATGAAGGCAAAGCGTAACAGTTATCAGGAGCTGAACGATCAGGTTTTCAAAATGAACACCTCCAGCCTGCCCGATTACGATCACTGGATCAGCGCCTTTCAAAAGCTATATCCCGAATTTGAAATTGACTTGCTGCGCTCCGATGCAAAACGGGTTTTTCGCACAGCCAAACCGGGCATCATCACATTGGTCAAACAACCTGATGGGCGCGCGATTGAAGTGCAGCTTTTCGGCGCTCAAAGTTATGGCGACGGAGTGACTCCCGGCACATCCCTGGTTTCTGAAGTTGCCCTGCATTTTGCCAACGAAAGGGTCAACAAACCGCTTTCATACGCCATTCAACCGCTCGAAATCGAAAGCGGTAAAACGTACTTTTTCGCCGTCAAGTCGCTGAAAATGCACTCCACAGATTTCGTCAATTTTGTCCGTCCCGGCGCACCGGTGGAAATGCTGGACGGAAACGATATTTATTTGCTGTTCTCGTTTTCAGTGGACCTGGATAAAGCGATTACGCCTGTCCGGCTGATTGACGAACAGCAATCGGTCGAGTTTCAGGAAACCGCCACCCAAAAAGTGATTGCCGAAGTCCCGGAAGTTTATCGCAATTCAGGAGCCGGCGGATTTGTTCGCGTCCGCGTTGAAGTTTCCCCGGAAGGCAAAGTCGCAATGCCCGACGTTCAATACTCGACGTTCCCTGAGATGAACAAGCTCGCCGTTGAAGCCGCCAGGAAATGGGAATTCCCCAAGTCGCTGTTTGAAACCGACAAAAATCCGATTACCAGCTTCATCACATTTACTTACCCGGCTCAGCCGCAAGCTCAAAAACCAACGAGCACGGCGAAGCAATAATTTTCCAAGCCACATGCGGCCCCGATCTTGCGGATTTCAGGCGACAAAGCGTATCGCCTGAAATCCGCTCCCACATTCCGAGATGCCCGCGTGGCGCCAACGACAGAGGAAGAACTTATGTCGAAAGCGGCACATACACTTTCCGCCCCCGAACGTTTACCAGACTGGGCTGAAGAATTGGCGCGCAAATACCGCGCAGGCGAAGCCAGCCATTTCTTACTTCACCACAACATTTACGATCTGACGCGCAGCCGCAACGGCTATGTCTCGCTGCTCTCGTTTCTTCAACAGGAACTGCTGGTCAACAAACGCATAGTGCTTTACAACCGCAGCGAAGGCCTCACGTTTGACTCGGAAGAAACCAAACGCGCTTTCATCGCTCAACAGCAGGTCGCCAGCCCGCTCAAAAATGAACCTCTATTGCCCGTTGACCCGGCGCGGGCATTGCCGATGATCGAACGGTTCATTCATTTCACGGACAAAAATGTCGTCATCATCAACTTCCTGGAAGCGCTCTTTCCCAATGGCCAGATGAGCCACATGTCCAGCGACGACCGAAATTCGCTGGTGACAATTCAGCGATGGCTGACCAATCCCAGATTTATGATTGACGAACATGACCTGGTCATTCTGATCGCCGAATCGTTATCCGACGTGCATCCGCTTGTTCGTGAAAATTCGCGTCTGGCGACAATCAAAATTCCTTACCCGGACGAAACTCAGCGAATGGATTACGTCAAGGAATTTCTGTCTTCTTATCCGATTGAAAAAATCGAAATGACGATTGAACAGCTTGTTGACCTGACCTCGGGATTGAATCTGGTTCATCTGCGTTCGCTGCTCTGTTCGGCGCGCGAATCCGAGGACGGGCTGACCTTCGCCGATGTGCGATTGAAAAAGAAGGCCATCATCGAATCTGAATGCGCGGGCTTGATCGAATTCGTGGCTCCGCGCCATGGATTGGACAGCGTGGGCGGCATGCGCGAAGCCAAAGAGTATCTGAAAGACATTGCCGAAACGATCAAACAGGGCAATCGCGAAGAAGCGCCGATGGGAATTTTGATCTGCGGCCCCGTCGGCACCGGCAAGACTTTTCTGTCCGAATGTTTCGCCAAAGATTGCGGTTTGAATGTCGTGGAGTTCAAAAACTTCCGCGACAAATGGGTTGGTTCGACCGAGGCCAATCTGGAAAAAATCCTGAACCTGCTGCAAACATTGGCTCCGATTGTCGTGCTGATTGACGAAGCCGACGCCGCGCTCGGCACACGCGAAATGGACGGCGACAGCGGCGTCAACCAACGTGTCTTTTCCAAGATCGCTTCAGCCATGAGCAACACGGCCAATCGCGGCAAAATTCTGTGGATGTTGATGACTTCGCGCCCGGATCGTTTGCCGATTGATTTGAAACGGCAGGGACGATGCGAAGAACATATCGCCTTGTTTTATCCAGAAACCGCCGAAGAACGCAGGGAAATCGCCGAGGTCATGGCGCGCAAAAACAAGATCGAACACCAGATCACCAACTGGGGACCGTTGACCAACAGCCAGCTTCACCTGTCTGGCGCAGACATCGAATCCATTCTGATCCGCGCGCGTCGCATCGCCCGCATCGCCAAGCACGAAAAAGTGACCAACGAAGACCTGGCCTTTGTCGCTTCGGAATTCACACCGGCGCGCGACGATCTGGCGGTTGAATATCAGGAACTGGTCGCCGCCCGCGAAGCGACTTCGCGGGCGATGGTTCCGACTCGCTTCCGCACCATGACCAGCGCCGAAATCGCTCGCCGTCTGGAAATGCTGCGCCCGCTCATTCGATAGGCCTTCAATTTATCGCTGACCAGCTAGCGCTGCCGCGTCACAAAAAATCTTTTTCGTGATTACCTTGCAGGACTGCTCTTGCAAGGCGAGCGAAAAAGCAAGCGTGGCAAGCATTCGGTCGAGGTCGAGCGGCAATGCTGTGGCCTGTGGCGGAAATCTTCTTTCCAACTAATTGCCTCTCAACTGCGGTGGCAACGGCTGATCCACTTTCGGGCGAGTGGGCGAATTGGTCAGCTTCCACATCGTGGCGAACACCGTTCGCGTCACCTTTTCCATCTTCTGGTAATCAATCTTTTCCCAGTGATCGCCTACGCCATGGTAATCCTCGTGAACGCCGTCGAAGTAGAAAATGATCGGGATTCCCTTTCGCGCGTAGTTGAAATGGTCGCTGCGATAAAAGAACCGCTCTTTGTCGTTCGGATCGTCGTATTTGTAGTTGAAGTTCAGATTGAGATAAGCCTTGTTGACCTGTTCGCTTGTCTCGGCCAGATACGAACTCATCATCTTCGAACCAATCACATAAATTTCATCCGGCCCGGTCAGATTGGCGTTGCGCGAATTTGAATCGCCAGGCTTTTTGCTGCGCCCGATCATGTCTATGTTCAATTGCGCGATGATCTGTTTGGCGGGCACAGGCGGATGATCCGTCACGTAATCCGATCCCCACAAACCTTTTTCTTCGCCAGCATGCCAGACCAGCAAGACTGAGCGTTTCGGACGCGGCCCATTGGCCAGAGCCTCTGCAATCGCCATCACGGCAACCGTTCCAGAACCATCGTCGTCGGCTCCGTTCCAGAGCCGGTCGGTTCCGCCCAAACGACCGGCGGATTGCAGAAACGCCTTGTACCTCGACCAGCCGTCAATTTTGCCGTTGTCCGATTCCGGTCGAACGCCAACGTGATCGTAATGGCAACCAATGGCCAGATATTCATCTTTCAAAACCGGATCAGAACCTTCCCAGATGGCGACGACGTTTTGCGTCGGCAAGGTTTCGACATTGCCTTTGATGTCGAGCGTAATTTTCTTGTCGGCTTTCAGAGCGAATGACGCGGCAAATTCGCGCGAATCGGATTGTTTCAACGCTTCCGCACCATCAATCGCTTCGCCCTGAAAAATGGCGTTGAGCAATTTTGCAGAAGCTACAATTTCCGGCAACGAATTATCGGTTTTGCCGGTTTCCAACATGATGCGCCCGCCGCTGAACGCCTGGCGCGCGCTGGCGTCCCAACTGGTCAATTGAATGGAACGCGGAATGTTGACGATCCCTTTCGCGCCGTGTTTGGCGGCGTAGCTGTACACGGATTCGTAATCTTCGCCGAGCTTGCCTGTCAGCTCGTTTTGCTGAACTCCTTTCGGCAGTCCGGCAGAAACAACAAGAATCTTGTCTTTCACATCAATGCCTTCATAAGCGTTGATGTTTTTCGATTTGATGACCATGCCGTGTCCGACAAACACCAACTGGCCGGAAACAGTTTTGACCGTCGGGCGCGGAATATAATCTTCGCCCGCTTTGAACGTTTGACCTGCCAGTTCAACCTTGCTCTGATCTTTGTCCACCTGGCCGCGCCGCAAACCGAAGTGTTGAAAAAAAGTGCCGTTGTCGCCCGCCGGTTTGAAACCCCAGCGCGACAGGTTGAATGCAATGAACTTCGCGGCAATGTCCAATCCACGCGAAGGCGTGTCGCGGCCTTCCAGTTCATCCGCGGCAATGAACGTCAAAAAATCCCTGATCTGTGCGGCGGTGATGCCTTCGACGTTGCCGAATTCAGCAGCCGCTTTTTCAACCGAAAGCGAAACTTTCGGCGGATTGTTTTTGTCTTTTTTGCTTTGCGCCTGTGTGGCAGGTTGCGAAATCGCCAGCGCAGCAACAAGCAGCAAGCTTATCAAGATAATTCGTCTCACTTTTCCTCCAGTCAAAAAGTTGCGAGCGCGGATTCCCGCCGCTCGATCAACTCGGTTCGTATTTGGGAGATTTGGTCAGTGCAATTCTGTTGGAACAATAGCTGGAATCACTTTCCGCTTTTCAAAACCTGATCCAGCAATTCAGCGCATTCCGCGCTGCGAGTCGCCAGTTCCTGGTTCAACTCTTCGTATTTCGCATTGGCGGCATCCAGTTCGTCGGCGATATAAATCGCGGCCAGCACCGCCAGCTTCAACGAATCGGCGGTCAAACTTCCTCCGGCAATTTCGCGCATGCGCTGATCCACCATCGCCGCCAACCGCATGGTGCGCTCCACATCGCCGTGACCGACGCGAATCGGATACGTCTGGTTGTAGATTTTGACGTTGACCGTCTGCGAAGGAGTTTCCATATCACTTCTTTATCGAATCGGCTTCGAGTTCCAGCATGGTGATGGCGTCCAAAATCGCCTCGACTTTCAGCTTCATACCGTCGCGGTCTTCCAGCAAAAACGCCAACTGAGCGCGAAGCCTGGCTTTTTCTTCCTGCTCTGCGACCAAATCCAGGCGCGCACGATCAAGCTCTGCCTCAAGCTGCGCCTTTTCCTGGCGCAGGGATTTGCACAACTCAATCGCGCGGTGAATCTTGTCTTCCAGATGGGAATACTTTTCCAGTCCTGACACGCTTATCTCACTTCTGCCGAAAATTCCTGAGTCAGCTTGTTGACGATGCGTTCGTGCATGGCATTGATTTCTTCGTCGGTCAGCGTGCGGTCAGCGGCGCGATACCGCAACGACAACGCAATCGAATGTTTGCCCGCCGGAAGCTCTTTGCCCGCGTACAAATCAAACAGTCGGAATCCGACCAATTCGGCAATTCCAAGTTCGTAAACCGCTTTTTCAATCGCCGCCAGCGGCACGCTGGTGTCAATCAACAGCGCCAGATCACGAACGACCGTCGGATATTTCGGCAACGGCTGATACCGGACTTCGGCACGGCGCGCGTTGAGCATTGCGCCGAAATCCAGTTCAGCAACGAACACAGGCTGTTTGAATTTATACCCGGCGGAAACGCGCGGATGAAGTTGCCCGATTCTGCCCAACGAAATCCCATCCAGCGAAATCACTGCCGAACGTCCGGGATGCAAATGCGAAATGGTTTCAGTCGCCGCAAAACTCAATGACGGCAAGCCCAGACTTTCGGCCACGGATTCAATAGCGGCTTTCAAATCAAAAAAATCAATTCGCGTGCTGGCCCCTTGCCAGTCAAATTCGTTGCGTGCGCCGGTGGCGACCAATGCCAGCCGTTCGATTTCTTCCGGGCGTTCAGCTTCGACGCTTAGGAAGCATTTGCCGATTTCAAACATTCGCACGTTGCGCGAACCATGATTGAAGTTGTGCTCCAACGCTTGCAGCAATCCTCCCAGCAAGGTCGTTCGCATGAATCCGGCGGTATCATCAATCGGATTTTGCAATTCCAGTCGAGCGCCTTCGGCGGCTTCGGTCAACAACGCATCGGCTTCGGCGTTGACGAAGCTGAAACTGACGGCTTCGTTGTAACCCAAACCGCTCAGCGCGCTGCGCGTAGCACGACGACCGGTTTCGCCCGGCAGATACGCCCCGGCTCTGGCGCTGCCCGGCAAAGTAGTTTTCAAATTGTCGTAACCGGAAATGCGCGCGACTTCTTCGACCAGGTCTTCTTCGATGGCGCAGTCAATTCTCCACGTCGGAACCAGTGTTTTCAGCGCGGTTTTGTCCGGGCTGACTTCGGCTTCAAAACCCAGCGCATTCAAAATGCGTTCGGCTTCGGCGACATCGAACTTCAGGCCAGTCAGTTGCTCGTAACGTTTGCGCCGTACAGAGATTTGTTTGCGGTCGGATTTCAGCGGGTAAACGTCCACAATTCCGTTGAGAATTTGCCCGCCAGCAATTTCTGCAATCATCGCCGCCGCGCGAGCCGATGCCACCGGCACGATCTCAGGATCGGTTCCGCGCTCGAACCGATACGAAGCTTCGGTTGTCAAACCCAGAGCTTTGGACGTAGCGCGAATCTGCGCCGGAGTGAAATACGCCGCTTCGAGCAAAACATCCACAGTCGTTTCCGTAATGCCGGAATCTTCTCCGCCTTTGATGCCGCCAAGCGCCACGGCGCGTTCGGCATCGGCAATGACCAACATCTGCGAAGTCAGTTCACGCTCTTCGCTATCGAGAGTTGTCATCTTCTCGCCTTCGCGGGCGGCGCGAACTATGATCCGCTGACCTTTCAACATCGCCAGGTCAAAAGCGTGCAGCGGTTGCCCAAGTTCCAGCATGACGTAGTTGGTAATATCTGCAACGTTATTGACGCTGCGTTGCCCCATCACTTCCAGCCGTTTGACCAGCCAATCCGGCGAAGGACCGACTTTGACGCCTTTGATAATTCGCGCCGAATAGCGCGGACACAGATCAGGATTGAGAATTTCCACCGAAGTCACATCGCCGACTTTTTCATCGCCGCTGCTCAATTTTCCAGTAACGACTTCCGGCATCTGCAAAGTTTTGCCGGTGATGGCCGCGACTTCGCGCGCCACACCCAGGTGCGACAAACAATCAGGCCGGTTGGAGGTCAGGTCAATTTCGAGCACGGAATCGTCGCCGTGCTCTTCGACGGCGTCCACCGCCAATCCCACCATCGTCAACTTCGCCGCTAACTCGCGCGGCGACAAATTGTGATCCACAAATTCCTTAAGCCAGTTATAGCTGATTTTCATAAGTCAGGGTTCGCTCAGGCAGCTTTCTTTACTGTCTTCCTTTTCAGTTTGTCAGCCACGCGGTCGGCAATACGATCAGCAACTGCGCTCACAAATGGTTCGCTGCTGACAATGGTTTCGATCTCCGCTGTTGCTTTGCCAGTGGGCGTTTCAGTCCCATTCTGCTTCACAGCTTTACGCAAAACCTGATTGACCAATGTTTGCCAGGCCGGTGCGCCATCACCTTGGGCAATCTGTTGAAAATGCGCCAGCACATCTTCGTCCAGGTAGAGATGAACACCCACCTTTTTGATTCCTGGCTGAACACGCTCCAACCGATGAGGTTTGAAACGGAATTCCTCGACGATGGTTTCTTCGGTTGAATCATCAACCGGCTCTTCCCATTTTTTTTCAACTGCTTTGTTCGACATAAATTCGCTCCATTGTTTTATTCGCCTTCCGTGCGTGAATGATGCGAAGGCGATCCTCTCGAAGCGTGAAAACGACAAACAGTAACCGCCGTTCCGACAATCCGATTCTTATCCAACGCGGCTCTTCAGGTGTCGAATGATCAGGGTCAAAAAATTCAACATCGCACGGATCGTCAAATACTTTTTTTGCTTCTTCAAACGTGACACCGTGATCCTGAGCGTTTTTTACAGCTTTTTCTTCGTCCCAACTAAATCTGTCGTCAGTGTAGTCCACTTTCCAATCCCACCATCAACAATTCAAATCTGAGCATTCGTCTTCGCTGGAATCACCAGCAACTCACAATCGAACAACGTCCGCGCCAGATAATTCGCAAATGTCGCCGGAGTCATTTCGAATTTGCCGCGAGAGAGTTCGTCGAAGATGCGGCGGTTGGGCGAAACCAGCGAAACCATCTCGCTGGCCAGCCGGTGAAAACAGGCATCGTCGAGTTGTTCCGGTTCGCGTGCGGACAAAATTCGTTCCATCGTTTCGGCAAAATCTTCGCCGTGAATCGCCTGTTCCAGTCGGCGCGGTTTCGGACAGAAGTACACGTCCTTGGTTGTCGCGCTGAATACCACACGATGGTTTTGATTGTCCGGCACTTCGCCAATTTCGCCAGGGCTGACAAACACCGAATGCGCGACGACTCGCCCGTCGAAAAACGCTCCGTTCAAGTTCACCGCTTCGTGCATTTTCGGAGTCGCGTAATAAACCAGATATCCGCGTTTTTCCAATCCGTCCAGAAGCTGTTGCTGATTCGATTGCGTCTTGCGGTAAATCGGAAAGCGAAAGTACGGCAAGCCGACCAGCTTCGATTCGCCAGCGTTCTTGCGCTTCATGTACTCGCTGGCTTTGAACTGGAGAAAGATCGGAAATCCGCGCAAGACGGTTTCGGGTTCGTCTTCGGTCTTTGCCTTCTTGCGCTTCTTCTCGGTTCCGGGCAAAGGAACATCCGTCGGCCAAAAGCCGTAGCCCCGCACCAGTTCATGCGTCAGGACAAATCCGTAGGCGAATTCCGAGACTTTCCGTTTCATTGGCTTCGCTCACTCAAGGCCAGTTGGCCAACCAGATGACGTTTGAAAAAGTTGCGCCGACGGCATTTACCAACCTTTCATCAGCCGTCACGAACTGACACCCAACGCGCAAACTCAACGCCAGGTAAAGCGAGTCATAAACAGTTCGTTTATACATAACAGCCAGCCGGTAAGCTTCATCGAGCAACGCGGCGTCTGAGGTCACACTAAAATTCAGTTGCTGGAACCGTGCCAAGGCGAAATCCGCATCACTTGCAGACAGTCCCTGAAAAAGATGTTTTTTCCAGACGATATTCCCAAACTCGGCGTAAATCACTTCAGGTGCGGTGAATGCCAGTGCCCCTTGATCGTGTGCGAGCAGAATCCGATCCGCTTCTGCTGAAAAGGTTTCAGGCACGAACCATTTGATGGCGACGCTGCTATCCACGACCAAATCAATCATCAACGCTCCCGGCATCAACGCTCCCGGTCTTCCCGAATCAGTTCCGTGCTGTCCGGCATTTCGCCGTGTTTCGCTCTTATTCGCTCGCGCAATTCTCTGATCTCGCTGACGACTTTATGCCGCCGGAGAATTTCAGACTCGCGCTCTTCCCAGGTTTCGATCAACTGCTCAATGCTGACGCCACGCAGTTGTGCCTCTGCCTGCAACCGTCCGTAAAGAGCATTTGAAATTGTCAGTGTCTGCTGATTCATAACCCCTCGATGAAAGGTGCTCGCTAACTGAATTGCTCTAAAAACCGCACGTCATTCTCATACAACAGCCGAATATCGTCCAAGCCGTACATCAAGGCGCAGAGCCGATCCAATCCCAAACCGAACGCGAAACCAGTGAATTCTTCGGGATCAATGCCGACGACGCGCAAAACGTTCGGATGCACCATTCCCGATCCGCCCATTTCGATCCAGCCTGAGCCTTTGCAGACACGACAACCGCTCCCGCCGCATTTGAAGCAGGTGTAATCAATTTCGGCTCCGGGTTCGACGAACGGGAAATACGACGGACGAAAGCGCGTTTTGGTATCCGGGCCGAACAAGCGGCGAACGAACTCTTCGACCGTGCCTTTCAAATCGCCGAGCGTAATGCCGCGATCAATCAGCAAACCTTCGACCTGATAAAACATCGGGTTGTGCGTCGCGTCGGGAGTGTCCCGACGAAAGACTCTGCCGGGCGCAGCGACGCGCAAAGGCGGCGTGCGCTTTTGCATTGCGTGAATCTGCATCGTCGAAGTTTGCGACCGCAGCGCAAGTTCAACAGTTCGTTCGCCGGCAAGATAAAACGTGTCTTGCGGGCTGCGCGCCGGATGATTTTCCGGGATGTTCAACGCTTCGAAGTTGTAGAAATGCGTTTCGATTTCCGGGCCGTCTTCGATTTCGTAGCCCATCGAAACGAAGATGTCTTCGATTTTTTGCCGCAGCAAGGTAATTGGATGCAGATGGCCAGCTTGAATGCGCCGACCGGGCAAGGTTACGTCAATGCGCTCTTTGGCCAACTGTTCAGCTTCGCGTTTGGCAGCAAAACTGCCAAGCAGATTCTCTATCGCAGACTCAACGTAATTCTTCAACTCGTTGAGTTCGGCTCCGGCGGTTTTGCGTTTTTCGGGCGAGAGTTTGCCCAGCGTCTTCATCTCGGCAGTCAGCAAACCGCTTTTGCGCCCTATCCAACGGTCACGCAAAACAACCGCGTCGGTTTCGGCGTTAACCGTTGCAAGCTCTCGGTCAAAATTTTCGCGCAATTCTGTAATGCGATCTGACATAAAACAATAAGTCGGTAATTGGCATTGCTTCTGCCAGGCTACCCTTCCTCAAGCAAAGACCCAAGACGATTGGAAGCTTTCAGGGCATCCGGTCTTGGGTCTTTGGTGTTTGCTGGCCAGCCGTGAGCTGGCGATCAAATCAGTTTAAGCCGCAGCGGGTTTCAGTTTCCCGGCGGATTCCAAAGCCTTCTTCACCGAATTTGCCAGGTCGGCAAAGGCTTCGGGTTGATTGACGGCCAGGTCAGCCAGAATTTTGCGATCCAGTTCGATTTCGGCCAGCGTCAGGCCATGCATAAACTGGCTGTAGTTCAATCCGTGTTGGCGTGCAGCAGCACCAATGCGGATGATCCACAACGAACGATAATCACGTTTTTTGATCTTGCGGCCAACGTACGCGAATTTCAGAGCGCGCTGGACGGATTCTTTCATCGAACGATACAGTTTGCTTTTCGTCCCGCGGTAGCCTTTTGACAGTTTCTCCAGCTTCTTGCGCTTCTCTAAGCGCTTCGGACCACGTTTTGCTCGAGGCATAAGCCCTCCTTACTAAAATGATGAATGGTGAATGATGAATCTTGAATTGTCGTGCATTGACTTTGTTCGGTGAAATTCAAAATCGAAAATCAAAAACTACTTTCTGCCGTAAGGCAGCATTGCCTCGACACGCGCCTGATCGCTTTCAGAAACCAGCACGTCAATATCCAGCAGGCGTTTCCGCTTGGCGGTCTTCTTGGTCAGGATGTGACGCGCGTGCGAGTGGCCGCGTTTGATTTTGCCGGTGGCGGTGGTGCGAAAGCGCTTCGCCGCCCCCTTGTGAGTTTTGAGTTTAGGCATAATTCCTCCGTTATGATTTCTTCGGTGTGAAGATGACTATAAATTGCATTCCTTCCAGGCGAGGCCGATTTTCCGGGACGCCGTGTTCGGCTAAATCCTGTTCCAACCGTTCCAGCAATCTTTGCCCAAGTTCCTTGTGCGTGATTTCGCGGCCGCGAAATCGTACAGTCGCTTTGACCTTGTTGCCGTCATCCAGAATTTCCCTGGCGTGCTTCATCTTGAAATTGTAATCGTGCTCATCGGTTGCCGGGCGAAACTTGATTTCTTTCACCTCTATGACGACCTGTTTTTTCTTGGCTTCGTGAGCGCGCTTTTTCTGTTCGTATTGGTATTTGCCGAAATCCACAATGCGGCAGACCGGCGGTTGAGCCTGCGGCGCGACTTCGACCAGGTCATATCCGCGCGCGCGGGCAGTTTTCAGCGCTTCCTGCGGCGTCATAATGCCTAGCTGCTGCCCTTCTTCATCAATCACGCGAACTTCTTTGGTGCGAATTCGCTCGTTGACGCGCACAGATGGGACACGTTGGTCGCGCCGTCCTCTATAACCACCGCCTTGATACCCGTTACTAATAAAAACACCTCCAAGATTTGTTGATCGCTGATGGCAAGTCGCAACCTGTTTTCAGCAATCGTTTAAGTATGCAGCGCGCGCGAACTGACCAATGCTTTTAATTGCGCGCTGAATTCGGCGACAGGCACTGCACCGGTATCGCCTTTGACGCGGTCGCGTACCGCAACCAACCCGGCTTCGGCTTCACGTTCGCCGAGGACGAGCATAAAAGGAATTTTCTTCAATTGAGCATCCCGAATCTTCGCGCCGATTTTTTCGCTGCGAAGATCGGCTTGCACGCGATGCCCCGCCGCCAGCAATTCCTGCTCGATCTCGGCGGCTTTGTCATTGAAGCGATCCGAAATCGGTAGCACGATGGCTTGCGTCGGAGCCAACCAGACCGGAAACGCTCCGGCGTAATGTTCGATCAAAATTCCGAAAAAACGCTCGAACGATCCCAGAATCGCGCGATGAACCATGATGGGTTGATGCGGCTTGTTGTCCGATCCTATGAATTCAATGCCGAAACGCTGCGGTAAATTGAAATCCACCTGAATCGTCGAAAGCTGCCACGTGCGTTTGATCGCGTCCACAACCTTGAAGTCAATCTTCGGGCCGTAAAACGCCGCTTCGTCTTCCATTCGCACATACGGCAACCCGTATTGATCGAGCGCTTCGGTCAAGGCTTTTTCAGCCATCGTCCAGACGTCATCCGAACCTAAATACTTGGAATGATCCGTCGGATGACGCAACGACAATTCGGCTTTGTATTCAAACCCGAAGGCCTTCATCACAAAATCCACTAGATCGAGACAGGCGATCACTTCGCCGACCAACTGTTCCGGCGTGCAAAACAGATGCGCGTCATCCTGCGTGAATCCGCGAGCGCGCATCAACCCGTGCGTCACCCCTGACCGCTCATACCGATAGACCATGCCATATTCAGCATATCGCTGGGGCAGGTCGCGGTAAGAACGCTGCCTGGATTTGTAAATTTGGATATGGAACGGACAGTTCATCGGCTTCATCCGATATTCAATCTGCTCGTTCTCCTTGTCTGTCATCGGCGGATACAGACCTTCCTGATAATTTTCCAGGTGGCCTGAAATCCGGAACAGTTCCGATTGCGTGACGTGCGGCGTGTTCACAAAGCTGTAGCCGCGCCGATACAACTCGTCATTCAAAAACTGTTCGATGACTTTGCGAATCAACGCGCCGTTCGGATGCCACAGCACCAAACCCGGCCCAATCGCCTCGCTGAAACTGAACAAATCCAGTTCCGGTCCCAACCGACGATGATCGCGTTTTTCGGCTTCTTCTTTCTGCTTAACCCAGGCGTCGAGTTCTTCCTGCGAAAAGAACGATGTGCCATAAATGCGCTGCATCTGCTCACGCTTTTCGTCACCTTTCCAATGCGCGCCAGCGATGGAAAGCAGCTTGATCGCCTTGATCTTGCCCGTCGAAGGAATGTGCGGGCCAAGACAAAAATCAATGAACGGCGTTCCTTCGATCGTGTAGCAACTGACAACGTCGCCCGCTTTTTCTTCGATCAATTCGCATTTGAGAGGTTCGCCCAAATCCGCAAACTTCTTCTCGGCTTCGGCTTTGGGCATCTCGACCCGCCGATATTCCAGATTGCGCTTGACCAAATCCTTCATGCGCTTTTCGATCTTCGGCAAATCTTCGGGCGTAAAGCGCCCACCGTCAGGACGCACAAAATCGTAAAAGAAACCGCCTTTAGGATCATCCAGCAACGCCGGCCCAATACCGAGCTTCGTTCCCGGATACAAATCCATAACCGCTGCTGCCAGCAAATGCGCTGTCGAATGACGGTACACTTCCAAAGCTTCAGGTGATTCCGGCGTGACGGCCTCCACGCGCTCACCGGGCTTCGGTTGATAACTCAGATCAACCGGCTCTTCCTGTTGCACGCCGTCTCGAAACAATCGCGCGGCAATTGCTTTCTTGGCGCTGTCGCGGTCTTGCTGTTTCAACAAATCAAATGCTGAAACAGCGCCTGACACGTCCACAGATGATTTCAAATCTGATTGATTATTGTTTTCGCTCACTGCTGTACCCCTAACTTAAAGCAAGACAGATGGGATTTCTGCCGCCTGGAATTCACAACTCGAAAGTCATGAAATCCAAACTGATAGTCAGAACTGATGCGGACAATCCCAAAAGCTTAAAGCTCAGGTTAGGTATAGAAACCGGATAATTGCTTTAGGTAAGGTCCTACGTCAGCGGTTGCCAATGCAAAATCGCTGCGACGAAAGCGCCGGGGGCGCTTCAATCATCGCAGCTACTTAGTTCGATTCGTAAATCGGTTTTGCATAAATGTGGCAACTCTTTCGGAGCTGACGTTGAACTGTTTGGGCGTGTGCCAAACCAAAAAACATAGGCTCTAGCGGATTTGAACCGCTGACCCCTACCGTGTCAAGGTAGTGCTCTACCCCTGAGCTAAGAGCCTGTATGTCATTGCCAAACGAGCTTTAACGAGCGGGCAAAATAGCAAACGGCTCGCAAAGCTGTCAAGACTCTGCGCCGACCATTTCGCATCTATGGCTTTCAGCCAGGTACGCATGCCTTCCAGACTGCGAAGCCCTGTTCATTGAAACTTTTCTTTCCGAAAGGTTTTACGCAGAGAGCCGGCAGGCTCTCTGCGTACCCATAACAGTGCCAGGTTGCACTCAGCGCGCGGAAACCATTCCCTACGCTTCCTGGTCATCCTCAAGTTCATACAGATAATTGATTCCGTCTTTGCGAAGAAACATTTTCGGGCTGCCATCAGCCGGGCCGATACTGATGGTGTCCTTGTCGTAATAACGAACGTAGCCTTCCACCAAATCGCCATTCTTCACTTTGACAGCCACCAACTGCTCAGTTTCTATCAGTTGTTTGAAGTACCAGCCTTCCATCCCCGTGTTTTCAATATTCGGGAAAGTCGGCTTCTTCACTACTTTCTTCTTTGCTTTTTTCTTTTTGACAGCTTTCTTCTTGCCGAATGGCTTGCCAAACGGTTTTCCTCCCGGTTTGCCGCCGGGCTTCCCACCGGGTCTGCCGCCGCCAAACCGGCTTCCACCGCCGGACCTGCCGCCGCCGCCGCCACCGCCACCGCTTCCGGACCGGCCAGAACCACCAGAAGACCGACCAGAGCCAGAACCTGAACCGGAGCCGGAATGACGTTTTTTGGATGGGCCGCGGTTATTGAAAATTGGCATAAAAACTCCTCTTGGGATGTTATGGATTACTTTCTCTTCCAGTTCAAAGTTGCTTGCGGAGAGATGTTGCGCTGCCGCTGTTGTTCCTGAATCGAAGCGATGCGTTGCGGGATGTAATCCGGCGATGCAGGATCAACTTCGGTTTCTTTCAATGTCTGAATCGCCTGTTCGTAAGCGAAGGTGCGTTCGTAACAATCCGCCAGACGAATGCGCGCCGTGCGTCTGAGCGGTGGGTCTTGCGTATATTGAACAACGGCTCGATACGATGGAATAGCTTCGTCGAATTCGTCCCTCAACAAGTGAATGCCGCCGATTTGCAGATAGGCTTTTTCGCACAATTCATCGTAAGCGGCGTCATCGGTAACCTTCCTGTATTCAGCCATCGCCTGTCCAAGGTCTTTCAAGTCGTAATACAGATCGGCGATTTTCAACCGAATGCGGCGTTTTTCCTTGGTGTCTGCTCCGTCGGGCAACGCGCTTTCGTATTCGCTGATGGCTTCGCGCAATTTCTGCGTCGCCGTATAACATTCGGCCAGACTCAACCGAGCCTGATACAAGTCTGGCGATTTCGGAAAATCTTCAATGAAGTGCAGGTAATGCTGAATGGCGCGGTCGTATTGTTTCAAATCACGGCGGCAAACCGTCGCCGCCTGCAACCGGGCAAATTCGGTTTTGTCGCTTTGCGGATTTTGCTTGAGAAACTCTTCGTACCGCTCTGCCGCTCCGACGTAATCGCCGCTGTCCCAGGCCGATTGCGCGCTTTCCAATTGCGCCTTGCGCGAACAACCAGACAGAAAAAATAAAAGGCAAAAGGCAAAAGGCAAAAGGCAAAAATAGAAAGCACGCCATTTCAGCCAGTTGGCACTTTCATTGTGGATTTCAAAACTCATTATTTCTTGCTTCGCGTAATTCTGAACTCGGATTGTCGCCGAATCCCTTTTTCACTTTTGATATTTACCTTTTGCCTTTTGAGTTTACTCGCCCACCTCGCCGGTTTGCTGCTCAACGAGCGAAGCGCTGGCGACCGAATCGTCGCCTGAAGCGTCAATCAGCTTGACGCCTTGCGCGCTGCGACCGGTGGCGCGAATGGTTTCGGCTTCGATGCGAATCAGCTTGCCTTGCGACGTGATAATCAACACTTCACTGTCTTTGGTGACAGGCATGACCGCGACAACCTTGCCAGTCTTGTCTGTTACTTTGATGTTGATAACGCCTTTGCCACCCCGACCGGTGACGCGGTATTGGCTCAACTGCGTTTGTTTGCCGAATCCATTTTCGGTCACACTGAGCATCTGCTGGTCGCCACTCACCGCGACAACGCCGACGACATAATCGCCTTCGCGCAGAGTGATGCCGCGCACGCCGCGCGCCTGTCGTCCCATATCGCGGACTTCGTCCTCTTCAAAACAAATCGCTTGTCCTTCGTGCGTGGCAATGAAGATTTTCTTCTTGCCGTCGGTCAATTCGACAGAAATCAATTCGTCGCCTTCGTCCACGCCGATGGCAATGATTCCGTTCGACCGGATATTGGCGAATTCGGAAAGCTCTGTTTTTTTAATGACACCCAAACGGGTGACCATGACGGCATATTGTCCCTGCGCAAATTCACGAACAGGAATGACTCCCGCAATTTTTTCGCTGCTGGGCAAATTGATCAGATTGACCATCGCTTTGCCTCGACCAGCGGCTTGCGAATCCGGAATTTCGTGAACTTTCAGCTTGTAAACCTGCCCTTGTGTGGTGAAGACCATCAGGTAGCTGTGCGTCGAAGCGATAAACAAATGCGATACCACATCTTCGGACTTGGTGCTCATGCCTTTACGCCCGGTTCCACCACGGCGCTGAGATTTGTAAGTCGTCAGAGCAGTGCGTTTGACATAGCCCGAAAGCGTCAAGGTAATGACCACATCTTCGTCTGCGATCAAATCCTCCAAGGTCAGTTCGACTCCGCTGTCAATGATTTGCGTCCGGCGCGGATCGGCATAGGCTTTCTGGACTTCGCGCAGTTCTTTGATAATCACGCGGCGCAGCGCCGTTTCGCTGTTCAGGATTTCTTCCAATTCGGCGATCAGCTTGATGAGTTCTTCGTATTCGTCAATCAGCTTTTGGCGTTCCAGCGCCGCCAACCGGCGAAGCTGCATATCCAGAATCGCCTGCGCTTGAATGTCGCTGAACTTGAACTTGGAGATCAAACCGCCTTTGGCGTCTTCGGCGGATTTCGATCCGCGAATGTGCTTGATGATTTCGTCAATGATGTCAATCGCCTTCATCAGGCCTTCCAAGATGTGCGCGCGCAATCTGGCTTTTTTCAGTTCGTACATCGTGCGGTTGCGCACGACTTCGCGGCGGAAGGCTATGAATTCGTTGAGCGTTTCCACCAGCGTCAGGATTCTGGGCTGGCCGTTGACGATGGACAGATTGATGACGCCGAAGGAAATCTGCATCTGCGTCAGCTTGTACAGCTTGTTCAGGATGATTTGCGGAATGGCGTCGCGTTTGAGTTCGATGACGATGCGGACTTTTTTCTGCGCTGTGGATTCACGGTCGCTTTCGTCACGGATTTCGCTGATGCCTTCGACGCGCTTTTCATTGACCAGATCGGCGATCTGTTCAATCAACTTGGATTTGTTGACCTGGAACGGAATCTCCGTGATGACGATGGCGTCGCGTTCCTGAGCGCCGCGCCCGATGCGATCAATCGCCGCGCGTGCCCGAAGCTGCATCACTCCACGACCGGTTTCGTAAGCCTGTTTGATGCCTTCGCGGCCATAAATGAATCCGCCAGTCGGGAAATCCGGCCCCGGCACGATCTTCATCAATTCGGCGACGGTTGTCTTGGGATGCTGCACCAATTGAATCGTCGCTTCTATTATTTCGTTCAGGTTATGCGGCGGGATTTTCGTCGCCATGCCAACCGCGATGCCGTCCGACCCGTTGATAAGCAGATTGGGAATTCGCGTCGGCAACACCGTCGGTTCCTGCCGCGATTCGTCGTAGTTGGGAACGAATTTGACGGTTTCCTTTTCAATGTCGGCCAGCATTTCGGTGGCGATGCGTTCCAGCCTGGCTTCTGTGTATCGGTAAGCCGCCGCGCTGTCACCATCAATGCTGCCCCAATTCCCCTGCCCGTCAATCAGCGGATAGCGCAAGGAAAAGTCCTGCGCCATGCGCACCATCGTGTCGTACACGGCGGAATCTCCGTGCGGATGATACGCGCCAAGCACGTCTCCGACGACGTTGGCCGATTTCTTGTATGGTTTGCCGGGTACCAGTCCCTTTTCGTTCATCGAATACAAAATCCGACGATGCACAGGCTTCAGTCCATCGCGGACATCGGGCAAGGCTCGCCCGATGATGACCGACATGGCGTAATCCAAATAGCTACGCCGCATTTCATCTTCAATGTTGATTGCCAGCTTCTGATTGTCCATTTAAGTTTCGGTGTCTCCAAAGTAAGCCATCGTTTGCGAGCAGGAGAATGAGCGAGCACGGCGTGAGTAAAGTTATCTTCGATCCCGGATGTGCTCTTTGGTCTCGCTTGACGATTTGATATTCAACAGCGTCTTTGTTGATTGATTGCGGATTTTAGCCGCTCGATTGGCGATAGACAAGACGCTGCCTGAGTTTGGTCATTGCTCCTGACCTGCCTGCCAGACATAAAGAGTGTGGCTGTCTGTTTTTTCTGTGGCCTTGAAACCCAGTCGCTCAAAGATTGACTGGGAGGAACTGTACAAATCCAGGTTGATCCCGACAGTTTTTCCAACGGCGGCGGCTTCGTTCATGACATGGCGAATAACCGGTTCACCGAATCCTTTGCCTCGGTGAGCAGTCAAAATTGTGATGTCCAAAATGCGAAACTGAGCTTCGCGGCGATCCAGAAACAGTCTGCCCACCGGTTGGCCGTCAGCCACGATCACCCAATGCTCTGAATTCGGAAATTCCGACCGGTAATAATTCAATTGAGCCGTGTACTGAAACTTGATGAAAGCCTGGCGCTGTTCGACAGTCCAGGGAACCATGGCCAGTTCCTGTTCGCGCGTGCTGCCGTACACGGAAATCAAAAACTCTTCGTCCTCCGGCGCAGCCGGACGAAGTTTGATGTTCGGAGAAATAATGATTTCGCTCATGGATCAGGCTTCGATAGGTCGGTTGAAGACGGCTTCGTACGTTACGCTGTCGGCGTCTTGTTCGATGGGAACCAGAAACATCACGCCGCTGCCAAGTTGTTCGTGGTGCAGCGTGAACATGAATTGCACGTGACGAATCGGAAAGGATTTCGGCAGCCGGAAATGCAAAATGAACTGCTCCTGTTGCGGCGAAGGCGGTTTGTTTTCAGCGCTGAGCAGTTCAAATTCGACTGTCAGTTCGTCAGTAATCGGCGCTTTGAACTTCGAGCCGATGTGGGGAAGAAAGTCTTCGTAATGCAATGAATCGAGCATTCAATGTCTCCTGAATTCGGCGATCAGCCTCGCCATTCCATAAAAAATTGCGTTCCGGTGTCTTCCAGAATCTGAAATCCCAGCCGCTGGTAAAGCCGCAGGGCAGGGTTGTTTTTTTCGACGTGCAACCGCACGGGCATCGCTTCGTGAGCAGCTTGCGCCAACAACTCCGCAAGCAATTTCGCGCCGACTCCTTGCCCGCGAGCCTCAGCCAGCAAAGCAATGTCCACCAATCGAATTTCATCATCTTTTCTGGAAACCAGCATTCGGCCAATCGGCTGATCTGCGTTCAAGATGATCGAATGTTCCGTGTTTGGGTAAGCAGAATACGATAGGTTTCTAGCGCGAAATTGCATGCTCAAAAACGCTTGCTGTTGAACATCGTTCCATCCCCAGTCAGCCATTTCTCCCGCGCGCGCGTCGCGGTAAAGCTCGAACAAAAAAGCTTCATCGCTGGCCGCTGCCGGGTGCAAGGAAATCGAGTTCAAGGAGATGGGAGTCATACGGTTTTGAGTGTTGGGAAAACGGCGCGGATAATGCAGCAAAGACTGAAGTTGGTCAATCCTGGATAACGCTGCGCTCAATCCAGCTCAAACTATGAAGCAGGGTTTTCAGGATTTATGGGGAGTGTTGCAGGCTGTGAATTGGCTGACTGTTCCCTATCTTTGAGTAGAGGAAGGTTGTCGGTGGCCCGCGCGTAAGCAAGAACGTTTTCCACTAAACTTAAGCTCTTCTTTACGGTCGGGCGACTCACACGGCGGCTTCTGCCAAGAAAAAAAGGTGGAAGTGCGGAGAAAGCTCGAATGGCCACCCTTGGCACTATTCGAGCTTTCTCCGCACTTCCGATTGCCTCGCCTGACAAGATGCCAGACGCGACAAACTGGATGAACTTGGTAGCTCTGGCAGAAACGGCTGCGGTAGCAGGCTTAAGCAGCAAACATCTGCCGACCTTTATCTGATCGGCTCGCCGATGACGTAGCCGTTGACCAGAACTTCAGGCTCCCTGCCCAGACGCACGATGCAAGTGTTGGCGAATCCTTCTCGGTTGTCGTTCTTCGGCGTCCAGGTGATTTCCAGAGCCTGCACCGCCCGGCTGACCGGAACCGTCGTCGTCGTCTGCCCGATGCGAATCTTGTCCGAATCCGTGCCGAGCTTGTCGCCCGCCTTCTGATCAATCGTCACCACATTGCCCGCGGGTTTGGTTTCCGTCTCGCCCGAAGGCAGCCGATTCAGCGTCACCGGCTTGATCGAAATTGTGTATTGCCTCATCTCGGCGGCAATCAACACTTCGACCTGCGCCGTCGAATCATCCAGCCGCTGCGCGACAATGGCGACGGCGTAATGCGGCGTCAATGCTCCAAGTGTGTGATTGCGTAACGCCTCATCACGCCATTTTGTGTAAGAGGCCAATGCGGCCTGAGTGACACCCAAAGATTGTATAATTACCCTCAATCCTGTCCCACATGTATCTCATTGATAGGCGTGGGTTTACCTGGTAGGCATCATTGACTTTTTCAATCTAATCGCGAATCCTCCCCACCTTGTGTTCAGGAAGGCGGAAAGAAGTAACGACTTCGGAGGATTCGCAAATTGGAAACTATCACAACTGAATCTTTTACGCTCGTCAGCTTACTGCTTTACAGGAATTCCCGGTGAAGGGCTTCATCACAACCCGCTCACACTAACCTTGGCTT